>ERZ773114.383-NODE-383-length-55555-cov-9.293946_pt1 | contig 55555 bp, 34 predicted proteins | sample MGYA00580564_ERZ773114 | MGnify/ENA primary metagenome ERZ773114 (study PRJEB29015, sample SAMEA2737836) | human gut metagenome | biome: human gut; feature: human-associated habitat; material: faeces | place: China | collected 2012 ... | reverse complement strand
GCAAGCGCGCGATCATCCGCGTGGATTTCAACGTGCCCCTCAACGAGAAGGGCGAAGTGACGGACGACACGCGCATCCGCGCCGCCATCCCCACCATCAAGAAGGTGCTCGCCGAGGGCGGCTCGGTGATCCTGATGTCGCACATGGGACGTCCCAAGAAGAATCCCGATCCCAAATACTCGCTCGAGCAGATCGTTCCCGCCGTCGAGAAAAACCTCGGCACGAAGGTCGAGTTCGCCGGCGACTGCATCGGTGAGAAGGCCGCCGAAATGGCCAAAAACCTCAAGCCCGGACAGGTTATGCTGCTGGAAAACCTGCGTTTCTACGCCGAGGAGGAGGGCAAGCCCCGCGGCCTGGCCGAAGACGCCTCGAAGGAGGAGAAGGACGCCGCCAAGAAGGCCCTGAAAGAGGGTCCGCAGAAGGAGTTCGTCAAGAAACTCGCTTCGCTGGCCGACTGCTATATCAACGACGCGTTCGGCACGGCCCACCGCAAGCACGCTTCGACCTACCTGATCGCCAAACAGTTCCCCAACGACAAGATGTTCGGCTACCTGATGGAGAAAGAGGTGAAGGCCATCTCCTCGCTGATGGAGGCCCCGGCCCATCCGTTCTGCGCCATCGTGGGCGGATCGAAGGTTTCGTCGAAGATCGGCGTGATCAAGGCGCTGATCGAGAAGGTCGATTCGATCATCATCGGCGGCGGCATGACCTACACCTTCGCGGCTGCGCAAGGCGGTAAGGTCGGCGGCTCGATCTGCGAACCCGACATGTTCCCCGTAGCGCTCGAGATCCTCGAGCTGGCCAAGAAGAAGGGCGTGCAGCTGGTCATGTCGCCCGACGCGCTGATCGCCGACGCATTCTCGGCAGACGCCAACACCAAGGAGGCGCCGGCCAACGACATTCCCGACGGATGGGAGGGTCTGGACATCGGCTCGGAGGGCAAAAAGGTCTTCCGCGAGCACATCCTGGGCTGCAAGACCATCCTCTGGAACGGCCCCGTGGGCGTGTTCGAGATCGACAAGTTCGCAACCGGCTCCAAGGAGGTGGCCCAGGCCATCGCCGAGGCTACGAAGAACGGCGCCTACTCGCTCATCGGCGGCGGCGACTCGGTAGCCTGCATCAACAAGTTCGGCCTGGCCGACCAGGTGTCGTACATCTCGACGGGCGGCGGCGCGCTGCTCGAATACATCGAATTCGGCGACCTGCCGGGCGTTGCGGCCATCCGTGACTAACCGGGCATACCGTAACAATTACAACGGCGGGGATTTCCGGTTTTCACGGAAGTCCCCGTTTTATCAAATCCCGAACGACATGAAAAAAATCATTCTTTTCGCAACAACAATGGCTTGCATGACAGCCTGTCAGAATACCCCCAAGACCCCGGCCCTCGACATGGCGAACTTCGATCTGTCGGTAGCCCCCAACGCCGATTTCTACGAGTACGCCACGGGCGGCTGGCAGAAGAACAACCCCCTGAAGCCCGAATATGCGCGCTACGGCTCGTTCGACATCCTGCGCGACAACAACGAGAAGCGCATCAACGAGCTGTTCTCCGGCATGACGCAGCAGAAAGCCGAGCCGGGAAGCGTCAAGCAGAAGATTTCGGACCTCTACAAGATGGGGCTCGACTCGGTGCGCCTGAACGCCGAGGGCGCCGCTCCGATCAAGGCCGCCGTCGACGGAATTCTCGCCATCGGCGACCGCTCGCAGCTGACCGCCGCAGTGGCCAGGCTCCACTCCTCGATCGCCAATCCGTTCTTCGGCGTGGGCGTGCAGTCCGACCTGATGAACAGCGACATCAACGCGCTCTACGCCTCGCAGCCCGACCTGATCATGGGCGACCGCGACTACTACCTCGATCCCGAGAACGAGTCGATCCGCACCGCCTACAAGGAGTATCTGGGCAAAATCTTCCGGCTGTCGGGCGTTCCCGAGGCCGACATCGACAAGGCCGTCGCCGGCGTGCTGTCGATCGAAACGAAGCTGGCCGAGAAAAACTGGTCGAGCGTCGAACTGCGCAACATCCCCGCCATGTACAACCCCACGAAGAAGGCCGATTTCGAGAAGGCCTACGATGCCATCGACTGGGCCGAGTACTATAAGACAATGGGCATCGGCGATTTCGAGCAGATCATCGTGACGACCCCCTCGGCCCTGGCCAACGCCAACGAACTGATGAAAACCGCCCCGCTGGAGGACATCCGCTACTACCTCGCCGCACAGTACATCGGCGCAGCCGCCAGCTACCTGAGCGACGACTTCATCAACGCGTCGTTCGACTTCTTCGGCCGCGTGATGTCGGGCAAGCAGGAGCAGAAACCCCGCTGGAAGCGCGCCATGTCGGTGCCCAACGGAACCCTTTCGGAAGCCGTCGGCGAGATGTACGTGGCCAAGTACTTCCCCGAGAAGGACAAGGCCCGGATGCTCGACATGGTGAAGAACCTGCAAACGGCCCTCGGTCAGCACATCGCCGCCCTCGACTGGATGTCCGACGCCACGAAAGCCAAGGCGCAGGAGAAACTCGCGGCCTTCACCGTGAAGATCGGCTATCCCGACAAGTGGAAGGACTACACGACGCTGAAGATCGACCCTGCGAAGAGCTACTGGGAGAACATCGTCGAGGCCAACGCCTGGTATACGTCCGACAACATTTCGAAACTGGGCAAGCCCGTGGACAAGGACGAGTGGCACATGTCGCCCCAGACGGTGAACGCCTACTACAATCCCACGACCAACGAAATCTGCTTCCCGGCCGCCATTCTCCAGCCGCCGTTCTACAACCCCGACGCCGACGACGCGGTGAACTACGGCGCCATCGGCGTGGTGATCGGCCACGAGATGACCCACGGGTTCGACGACCAGGGCCGCAATTTCGACAAGGACGGCAACATGAACAACTGGTGGACCGACGAGGACGCCGCCGCGTTCAAGGCCAAGACGGACATTCTGGTCAAGCAGTTCGACGCGATCGAGGTTCTGCCCGCCAAGGAGGGACAGCCTGCGATCTTCGCCAACGGCGCATTGTCGCTCGGCGAGAACATCGCCGACCAGGGCGGCCTGCGCGTTGCCCGCACGGCCTACCGCAATTCGCTCGCAGGCAGGGAGGCTCCCGCCCCGATCGACGGATTCACTCCCGAGCAGCGTTTCTACCTGGGCTACGCCACGCTGTGGGCGCAGAACATCCGCGACGAGGAGATCGCCCGTCTCACCAAGCTCGACGTGCATTCGCTGGGCAAATGGCGCGTGAACGCCACGCTGCGCAACCTGCAGGATTTCTACGACGCCTTCTCGATCGCCGACGGACCGATGTTCCTGCCCGAACAGGATCGCGTAATCATCTGGTAACCCGCTTAAGAAGCGGGTTTCAGGGGCGGTGCCGGGCCATTCTGGCTTACGATCCAGCTCTGCGCCCGCCCGCTTGAGAAGCGGGCTTCAGGGGCGGTAAACGCCCACCGGAATCACGCCCCGGTCCGGAACGCTTCATTCAATAAAAAAGACGGCAGGGAGTTTTCCCTGCCGTCTTTTTCGTCTCCGGGCGGTGCAGCCCGGCTTTCCCCGCCGCGCGCCCGGTCCGGCGGCGGAGAACCGAAAAACCGGGCTTCGAAGCATCCATTTTTCGCTTTTTCTTTTAACTTTGTGCTAAAGAAGAAACGATGACCCGACATAAGGCATATACGAAAATTCCGTTTGCGGCGCTGTTTTTCGCCGCAACGCTGATTTCTCCGGCGCTCCATGCCCTGAACATCCCGGACTACCGCTTCCACACCATGCCCGAGACCTCCTATTACGGAGGCATCCACAGCATCGCCAAGGACAGCGTCGGGCGTATGTGGTTCAGCGGCTACGACGCCCTGTTCATGTACAACGGCACGTCGTTCGTACGGATGACCGACCTGGTCACGAACCTCTTGCCGAATTCCTACTGGTCCTACGGACAGGTGATCACGGACAACCGGAAAGGCCTGTACGTAGGGACTAACCAAGGGCTGCTGCGCTTCAACTACCGGAAGCTGGAGTTCGAATTCGTTCTGGAGGGCAATATCGGCTCGGTCACGGCGAACAACGACGGGACGGTATGGCTGATCCGCAACAACGGCATCGAATCGTTCAGCCCCGAACGGCTGCCCGCCGTGACCCGCTATCCGATGCCTCCGGAGATGTCCGCACCCGGGCGGACGCTGACGCTGGTGTGCACGAAGGAGTACGTTTACGCCGCGTCGGGCGGCGATCTCTACCGCCTGAACCGGGAGACCGGGCAATACGTCCTCTTCGCATCCGTCGGCGGCGGCAGCTGCGTGATCCGCGACGTGGTGGAGTGCAACGGGTCGGTATATGTCCTCACGCTCATGGACGGGCTCTACGAATGCGACGGCAACGGCAGGATCGGACGGTATTTCCGACTGCCGCTCGAATACGAGAAATCCGCCGGCGCCAAGGAGCTTCACCTCGATTCGCAGGGCATCATCTGGGTAGCGACGCAATCGGGACTGCTGCTGCTGGAGCCGCTTACCGCCAGCACGCAGCTGCTGCGTTCCGACCTCCACTATCCCTACTCCCTGCCCAACAATTCGGTATGGTCGATCTTCCCCGATCCCGACGGCGGGATATGGGTCGGCACATACGGCGGCAAACTGGCCTACATGACCTTCGCGGACAACGGCGTGGACTATTTCAAAGCCACGCCGGGCGGGCTGAACCATCCCATCGTCAGCTGTTTCGAAGAGGATTCGGAGGGCAATCTCTGGATCGGAACGGAGGGGGGGGGAATTAACCGCTGGGACCGCCGCGACGGCCGGTTCGTCTATTACACGCAGGAGAGCCGCTGCGGCCTGACGTCGAACATGATCAAAAAGCTGTGGCACGACGGAAACGACAGGCTGCTGGTCTCGGCGTTCAACGGCGGAATGCGGGTCTTCGACGAACGGCAGGGACGTTTCTCCGACCTGTACATGAACCATCCGGCCTCGGGACAGCCTTTGAGCGTCTATGACTTCGCCAAGGAGGGCGACCGGGGCATCTGGCTGACCGACCCGGACGCCGAGCTGATGTACAAGGATGCGAGTACGGGACGCGTGGAGACGGTCCGGCTGACAGACGCACAGGGAAACGCCGTCCGCATCCATATCGAAACGCTGTTCCACGACGAGCGGGGCGACCTGTGGCTCGTCGGGCACGACGGCGCATACGTCGTCGATCCCGCCACACGGCGGATTCTGAAGCGCCATTACATCGCAGAGGCCCCCTATTCGGTCAACAACCTCTGCTCTTACTGCGTCACCTCCGACTCCGACATCTGGTTCGGAACCCGCGGCGGCGGGGTCAACCTGCTGCGCCGCAACGGCAGTTACGTCAATTTCAGGGACCGGAACGGCGAAGGGCTGGAGGGCAAAACAGTCTTCGGCATCCTCGAAGACACCCCCTCGAAAGATGTCTGGTTCAGCACCAACGACGGGCTTTACTATTACGACCATACCGACGGGGTGATCCGCAAATCGCAGATCGACATCCCGAACCGCTGCGGGGCCTACTACGTGCGGGCTTGCTACAAGACCTCGAAAGGCGAAATGCTGTTCGGAGGGACGGACGGCTTCATCCTCTTCACCCCGGGAAAGATCAAATACAACGACCAGAAGCCAAAAGTCTATTTTACGGACCTGCTTATCAACAGCCGGCCGGCCGTGCCCGGCGCCAAGAACTCGCCTCTGGAGAAAGCCATTTCCACGCTCTCCTACCGCGGAGGCGAGGGCGACGTGATCGAACTGTCGCACCGGGAGTCGAATTTCGAAATCCGCTTCTCGGCGAACAGCTACCTGAACGCCGAGAAAAACCAGTATGCCTACCGCCTGCTGGGACACTCCGAAAGATGGTCCCTGCTGCCGCAGGGACAGAAGGCGGTGCAGTTCTTCAACCTGCCCGCCGGAAACTATGTCTTCGAGGTCAAGGCGGCCAACAACGACGGCCTGTGGGGCGACGAGGTTTCGGCGCTCGGCTTCAGGGTGCACCCCTCGCCCTTCCTCTCCCGCTGGGCCTACCTCGTTTATGCGGCGCTGCTCTCGGCGGTGGCCTACTTCATCTGGCGGTATTTCACCAACAAGAAGATTTTCGAACAGCGGCTCGAACTGGAGCGGATCAAGGAACAGAACATGAAGCAGCTGACCCAGGCCCGGATCAACTTCTTCACGAACATCTCCCACGACCTCAAAACTCCGCTCACGCTGGTCGTCGACCCGCTGAAACAGCTCAAGGAACACCTGCCCGCCAATGCGCCGGGCAATGCCTACGTGCACCTGATCGAGAAGAACGTGGGGCGCATCCAGCGCATGATCAGCCAACTGCTTCAGTTCCGCGAAATCGAGAGCCAGAAGATCACCCTGAACCGCCAGCCGGGCGATCTGATCCGCTTCATCGACAGCATCTTCTCGCTGTTCGAGTTCTACGCCAACAAGAAGGGGATCGAAACCGGCTTCAACTCCCAGTATGAAAGTTTCTACACCAAGTTCGACCACGACGTGATCGAAAAAATCTTCACGAACCTCTTCTCCAACGCGATCAAGTACGCCTCGGAAAACGGTTATGTCGGCGTGAGAATCTACCCGGCGCGGCAGGACCAGCGCCCGGAGTCCGCTCCGCCGGCCGCCGGCACCGAATACATCGCCTTCACGGTCACCAACACCGGGGCGGAAATTCCCGACGACAAGAAGGAGGCCATCTTCGAATCGTTCAACCACCTCTCCGACCGCCGTCCCCAATTCGAGAGCAGCAGCGGCCTGGGACTGGCCATCGTCAAGGAGCTGGTCGGCAACCTCAACGGAACCATCACCCTCCGTTCGGGCAACTCGAAAGTCGCGTTCACGGTGGTCCTGCCCTTCACGCTCAACGCCGAAAAGACCGACAGCGCCGCCGAATCGTACGAATACACGGTCTCCGAAATCGACAACCTGCTGACCGAATCCGACGTCATGGCTCCCAACGACCGGCACGACCGCAAGGCGTGCAACATCGTGGTCATCGAGGACGACCCCAACCTGCGGAGCTACCTCGAACAACGGCTGTCGAAACACTACAACGTATACACCGCGGCAAACGGCAGCGAAGGCATCGCCAAAGCGGAGAGAATCTGCCCCCAGATCGTCATCACCGACCTGATGATGCCCGAAGCCGACGGCTTCGAGGTATGCCGCTCGCTGCGTTCGAACATCAAGACCAGCCATATCCCGGTGATCATGCTTTCGGCTCTGGGCAAAAACACCGAAAACAAGATCAAGGCACTGGAATGCGGAGCCAACGTGTTCATCGACAAGCCCTTCGATATGGATTTCCTGCTCAAACAGGTTGCCAACCTCATCCGCAGCCAGCAGGAACTCAAGGAGCGTTACAGCAAGAAGTACATCGCCGAACCGTCGAAGATCACCATTTCGTCGATGGACGAGGAACTGCTGAAAAAGGCGATGAACTACATCGAACGGAACATGGACAACAGCGACTACAACGTGGATTCGTTCGTGTCGGACATGTCGATCGGACGCACGCTCCTCTACCAGAAGATCAACGACATCACGGGCATGTCGATCAAGGAGTTCATCATGGACGTCCGGCTGAAACGGTCGGCCCAGCTGCTCCGGGAGTCGGACCTGACCATCTCCGAGATCTCGGTCCTGACGGGATTCGCCAATCCCAAATATTTCAGCATCTGTTTCAAACGGCATTTCGAACTGACCCCATCCGAATTTAAGAAGAAATCCTGACGCAAACCGCACGAAAGGAGCCGACCGAACCGGCTATGAATATCTCGTGCTTTCGTATCCGCCGGAGCAGCGTCCGCATCTGCCCGCAGAAACCTTCCCGCCGTCGCCCCGCGCGACCGGCAGGGAGGTTTCATTTTGTCCGGACGGGACTCTTCGCAGGTCTGCGCAGCGCCCGCAGCGCCCGGATATGCTCCTTTTTTTTACCCCTCCGTACGAAATGGAACCATTTCCGAATAAACGACGCCCATCCGGTCGCCCCGTTTTATTGACCTTTGCAATACGGGGTCCGAAGTCCCCGGCGTCCGCTTTTCCTTCGAAATACATAAAAAATTTAAAAAATTAAAACCTGAAACCTATGAAAAGATGATCGGAAAACCACACCAGGCGACGAAGTGTCTCCCGCCCCTCCAGACAATCCCTTTATAACGGAGATACAAGCACTAACCAAAAAGAAACCTTTTATGATAATGAGCATGTACAAAAAGCTTATAGGCAGCCTGACGATTTCCCTCTTATTCCTGCTGTCTGCAACACCGTCGTTCGCCCAGCAGAACGACGTCAAAGTAACCGGTAAAATCACCGACGGAAGCGGCGCCCCGCTGGCGGGAGTCGTTGTCGTGGTAAAGGACGGCAAAAGCAACAACGGAGCCGTATCCAATACGCAAGGTGTTTATGAAATCAAAGTTCCCGCATCCTCGACGCTTCTTTTCACCTGTCTGGGCTATACCGACCAGGAAGTGAAACTCGGCGCATCGAATGTCGTAAACGTGACGATGACCGAAGACGCCCAGTCCCTCGACGAAGTGGTCGTCGTGGGTTACGGTACGCAGAAAAAGAAAGACCTCACGGGAGGTCTCGCCGTCGTCAGCAAACAGACGCTGGAAATGGTCTCGACCAACAACCTGATGGACCGTCTGGTCGGCCAGGTCGCCGGTCTTAACATCACGACCGGCAACGAAGCGCCGGGCAGCAACCAGACCCTGCTGATCCGCGGCCAGAACTCACTGACGGCCAGCAACGACCCGCTGATCATTCTCGACGGCATTCCCTACTCGGGCGGACTGGCCGACCTCGACCCGAACATCATCGAGAACATGTCGGTGCTGAAAGACGCGTCGGCCGTGGCCATCTACGGTTCGCGCGGCTCGAACGGCGTCATCCTGATCCAGACCAAGCGGGGTTCGCAGGGCGAATTCCATGTCACCTACAAAACGAAGCTCGCCATCGCCGAGCCGATGCAGCGCATCGAAACCATGGGTCCCAACGAGTTCATCCGCCTCAAACAGGACATGGGCCGGCTCAAGAACAATTACAGCGGCGAGCAGCTCGATCCGCTGGTAGGTTCGATTATCAGCGCCAGCGAGAAGGTAAACTACGCCAAGGGCATCACCAACGACTGGCAGGACTACGTCTTCCGCACGGTCTTCACGATGGACCACCAGCTGAGCTTCCAGGGCGGCAACGAGAAGACCACCTATATGGCCTCGGTTTCCTACCTGGACAACCCCGGCGTGGTTTACAATTCGAATTACCAGCGCACGAACGTCTATGCCAGCATCAACCAGAAAATGAACGACTGGCTGTCCGTAGGTCTCACCACGCAGTTCGTGAACCGTGAGACCGGCGGTGCGACGCCGAACCTCGAACATGCCATCAAGCAAAGCCCCTACGGCATCTACAGGGACGAGACCGGCGCCTACTACGAGGAGCCGATGGACTACTCGAACCTGCCCAACCCGATGAAGGACGTCAACGCCGACCAGAAACGCACTGGCCGCAACTTCATGGCCAACGGGTTCCTCGATCTCAAACTTCCGGTCAAAGGGCTCTCTTTCCGGTCGCAGTTCGGCTACAACTACCGCAGCCAGATGAACGGAACCTACTACGGCCGCAACACCGTAACGGGTAAGAAAGTCGACGGCCGCGCCGAGCTGGCCAACAACCACACGACGGACTGGACGTGGGAGAACGTGCTTAAATTCGACCGGAATTTCGGCAAACATCACATCGACTTCACAGGTCTCTTCTCCATGCAGGAGGCCCAGTATACAGCCGCTTCGCAAAGCGGCGAAGGCTTCGTAAACGACGACTCGAGCTTCTACCGGATGGACGGCGCCGAGAACAAGATCGCCATCAGTTCGTCTTTCTGGAAAGAGAACTTCGTTTCGGGCATGTTCCGTGTGAATTACGGCTTCAACAGCAAATACCTTCTGACACTCACCGGACGCGCCGACTCGTTCTCGGCCTTCGCTGAAAACCACAAATGGGCTTTCTTCCCCTCGGCTGCCGTTGCCTGGCATCTCGGCGAGGAGAGCTTCATCAAGGACAACGCCTCTTGGATCGACATGCTGAAGATCCGCCTCTCATACGGCGCCAACGGAAACAACGCCATTTCACGTTATCAGTCGCTCGACCGTCTCTACTCGACCAATGGTGTCAAATATATTTGGGGCGACAACAGCGACGCCGCCAACTCGGCCTACCTGCCGAGCGACGGTATCGGCAATCCCGACCTGCGTTGGGAGACCACCTATACGGCCAACCTCGGTATCGACTTCCAGTTCTTCAACGGCCGTCTGGGCGGTACGATCGACATGTACCTCTCCAACACGCACGACCTGCTGATGTCGCGTACCGTTCCCATTATGAACGGTTACAGCAAGATTCTCTACAACGTCGGCCAGACCCGCAACAAAGGTATCGAACTGACGCTCCATTCGCAGAATATCCGCAAGAAGGATTTCAGGTGGGAGACCGACTTCACCTTCTCGCTCAACCGCGACCAGATCGTCGCGCTGCGCGGCGACGGCAAAGACGACATCAACAACAAGTGGTTCATCGGCCAGCCGCTGTCGGTCTACTACGACTGGAACATGATCGGCATCTGGCAGGAAGGCGACGAGTTCACGTTCATCGACAAGGACGGCAAGGAGGTGGCCCACCAGACCGGAGCCACACCCGGAGCCGCCAAACTGGAGGATGTCGACGGCAACGGCGTCATCGACTCCAAAGACCGCAAGGTGATCGGCAGCAAACAGCCGAGCTTCACGATGTCGATGGGCAACCGTTTCTCCTACAAGGACTTCTATTTCTCGTTCCTGTTCAACGGCGTCTTCGGCAAGTGGATGACGGACAACGTGGCCAACATCTCCTCGTATACGTTCGGTTCGGGCAACTACATCCACGGCGTGAAATACTGGACGCCGGAGACCCCCGACGCAGAGGTCGTTTCGCCGGGTTACCAGGCCTCCTTCAGCCACGGCTACTACAAGAAGCTCAACTACGTGCAGCTGCGCAACATCACGCTGGGCTACCGTGTCAACCAGAAATTCGTCCGCCGGATCGGCTTGAGCGCCATCGACGTGAATTTCAGCGTGAACAACGTCTGCGCCTTCTCCAACATGCGCCAGATGCTGAACTACGACAACACCTGGTTCGCATCGTTCCCGACCGCCCGTTCCTACGTACTGGGATTAACCTTAACCTTCTAATCAAGACCTGACTATGAAAACGATGAATTATATCAAGATCGGCATCGCGAGTTCGATCCTCTCGATAGCTGCGGGCTGCACCTCCTTTCTGGAAGAGGATCTGAAAAGTTCGCTGGCCCCCGACAACACTTACACCAGTTCACTGGGCTTCGAGGTGGGAGCCACGGGGCTCTACGCCATCGCCCGCTCGGAATACAACACCTGGGGTGAAAACGGCGCTTTCATGCACAACGGCGCCTGCGCCTACGAGGTCCTCCAGATTTCGACCGACCTCTGCCGCATGGGAACCGTCCGCGACGGTTCGCTGGTTCCGTTCGCCGAAATGACGCTCAACCCGTCGACGCTTTTCGTCGGTTCGTACTGGAACTGGGCCTACAACCTGATCGCTTCGGCCAACGAACTGCTGATCTATTCCGAAAAGAACAACAACTGGGACTATCCCACCGACAAACAGCTTTACCAGGCCGAAGCCCGTTTCTTCCGGGCTTACGCCTACCGCACGCTGGTCTACCTCTACGGCGACGTGCCCTGGGTCGAAACCATCCAGAAGCCCTTCCTGCTCTCGTTCTCGCGCGATCCCAAGATCGAGGTGCTGGGCAACATCATCAAAGACCTGGAATTTGCCAAGACGTACCTTCCCGACAATCCCGACAACGTGAAGGAGGGCAAGCTTACGACGTGGGCCGCACGCCACCTGCTGAGCGAAATGTACCTGCTGCGCGGCGCCGAAGGCGACTATAAGCTGGCCGAGGAGAATGCCCAGGACGTGATCGACTGCCCGTATTACAGTCTGATGAAAAGCCGCTTCGGCAACGCCAAGAACGATCCCGGCGACTATTTCAGCGACATGTTCGTCGAAAACAATCAGAACCGTTCAGCCGGCAACACCGAGGGTATCTGGGTCATGCAGTTCCAGTACAACACGGTCGGCGGCGGCACGAATTCCGACGACTGGACCCGCCGCGCCTGGAATCCCCAGTACCACGCCATCGACGGATTCGCACTGGCCGACTCGCTCGGCGGCCGCGGCCTGGCGCAGATCTATCCGCTGAAGTGGTGGATCGGCGTCAAGGGAACCAACGCCACGACGGCCGGAGAAAAGGAGGGTTTCCCCGATATTCAGGAAAAAGGCATCTTCGAAGACGGCGACATCCGCAACTCGGAGTACAACATCAAGCGCAACTGGTACTACAACAACCCGCTGACGCCCAACAAGCTGGGACAAAAATGCCCCATCGACGACAAATCGTGGTCGCAGGCCCAGCTCTTCCCGGCGCTGAAGAAATTTTTCTTCGGTAAGGAGGAAAACCTCCAGCTTACCGGCGCATACAAAGACCGCATGAAATTCCGCCTGGCCGAGACCTACCTGCTGCTGGCCGAAGCCTACCTGCGTCAGGACATGCCCGATAAGGCCGCCGATGCCGTGAACGAAGTGCGCCGCCGCGCCAAAGTGTCCGACGTTTCCGACGAGGAGATGACGATGGATTTCCTGCTCGACGAGCGCATCCGCGAACTCTACGGCGAAGAGAGCCGCCGCTTCACGCTGATACGCACGGGCAAACTGCTCGAACGCGTGAGAAAGTACAACCCCGAGGCGCGCGACCTCATCCAGGATTTCCACGTGCTGTGGCCCATTCCGCAGGCTATCCGCGACGCGAATGTCGGCAATTTCCCGCAGAATCCCGGATATGAAGGTTACGAAGGCTAAAAACCTTCGTCCCCGCCTCCGGGCGGATCAGACAAGAATGTGTCCGGCAGATTCCGGACCGTATCAGCAACCACGAAAAAAACAGTTATGAAAAAGATAAAATTTGCATGCAACCTGTCGCTGCTGACCCTTTTCGCACTCGGCCAGTGGGCCTGTGAATGGGACCCGTACGAACACGACAGCGACCCGGTCCGGGAAACTCTGGAGCTGACCGCCTCCGCCTCCCAGATCGCTTTGGACGAAAACGACCTTTCGGCTACGGTACTGACCTTCGACTGGACGCCCGCGCGTCCGATGCCCGACGAGTATCTGGTGTCCTACACGACCAAACTGGACCTGCTGAACAACAACTTCGGTTCGTCCACCGCCATCGTGACGAGCGAAGACGACGGCATCTTCAGCCGGAGCTACACCTCCGAGCAAATCAACAACTGGGCTAACGAGCGCTGGAAAGTGCCCGTAAACAAGACCTTCACGCTGGCGTTCCGCGTCATCGCGGAGTATGCGGGCGGCCCCACATACGAAATGCCCGAAGTGCGCACCGTGGAGGTGACCGTAACCCCGATCAAGGTCGATGTCTTCGATGCCGACAAGGTGTCGCTTTCCGGCACGGCCATCAGCAGCGTGACGGAGATCGAAAAGACGGTCGAGAATGCGAACCTCTATGCCTGGTACGGCGAATTGAGCATCGGCGAGTTGCAGATTCCCGTCGAGCTGGAGGGTCAGACCTACTACATCGTTCCGAGCGACGGCAACGGCGCGCTCCGCGACGGGGAGCTTGTCGACGTGAAGATGACGGAAACCCCCGTTTCGTGGAATATCCCGAGCGCCGGCAACTACCGCCTGCTGATCGACATGGAGAAGAAGCAGGTGCGCATTTACTCTCCGGCGACCGATCTGAAGCCGCTGTCGGTAACGTTCCATCTGACTGGGGATGCTTCCAATCCCGAAGTGACAATTCCGGTAACCGGTGTTCTGTACCTGTACGGCGCCGGCACAGGTTGGGGAACGAAAGAGGTTACTTTCGAGCCAAGTATGGCCGATCCGCAGATACTGGTTTACGATGCTGCGAAGCATAACGGTACGAAGTACAAGGGAAAGATGAAGTTCGCTCTGGCAAAGGGATTTACCGACAGCGAAGGCAAACCTCTCATGCAGTCGAACGGCAAACCTTTTGATCTGTCCCACTCCTATTGTTTCACTTGTCCTCCCAAAACGGATACGGAGAAGCAGGAGATTTCGCTACCGCTGGGTAAGGTAAGCGAGTTGCATGGCGGAGTGTCCAGCGCGGTGCGAAATTCTTACTACGATGTTCCTTCCGCCGATCTACTGATTCTCGACCTGCGCAATATGACGATCCTGGCCCGGAACAAATAACGCCGGACCGCACGACTGAAAAATATTGCCGTATCGGAATGGAGACTGGGTTCCGGCCGACAGGAAGATACGGCAATATTCCATTACAACGACAATCAATCGTAAAAACAGCAACATGATACACATGAGAAATCTGATGACCGGCTGTCTTCTGGCAGCATTTCTTTGCGCCGCTTCCTGCGGTTGCTCGAAGGACAACGGCGGCGGCGAAGAAGGCGGCCAAGTTGCCGGTGTGACCGTAAAGCCCGCCTACAACAAGTCGGAAGTGCTGCACAACCCGCTCAACGGCTGGGTGATGTATGTCAGCGCGGACTACGATCCCTCCTATTTCGACAAGGAGATCTACGTACCGCTGCTCGGAAAGAACGTAAGGGTGGCGGACTACGCTTCGGCCTGCTATATCCGCACGAAATGGTCCGTGCTGAATCCCGCAGACGGGCAGTACGCTTGGAAAGACCCCGATTCGAAGGTTTACAAACTGGTTCAGAAAGCCCGGGAGCTGAAACTCCCCATCGCTTTCCGCGTCGTGGTGGACGGACGTGACCAGGGCGCCAATACGCCCCAGTTCGTCTACGATGCCGGAGCCGAATACGCGATGTCGGAGCCGAAATACCCCGACCGCAAGACCCCGATGCCGCAGGACCCGATCTTCCAGCGCTACTACGAGAAGTTCGTCGCAGCCCTCGCCGAGGAGTTCAACGATCCGGAATACACCTCGTTCATCGACGGCTACGGCCTCGGCAAGTGGGGCGAGGGCCACAGCGTGGCTTACAACAAGGACGACGTATCGGCTGTCGATGAGAATACGGAAACGGTGAAGCGCGAAGTCCTCGACTGGATCACCAAGCTCTACGCCAAACACTTCACGAAGGTTCCCCTGGTGATCAACTACCACCGCGTACTGGGCCATCCCACGAGCCAGGGCACGGCAAACCCGAACAGCGAAAGCCTCGTGGCCCTGGCCATCAGCAACGGCTACTGCATCCGCTCCGACGCCTTCGGCATGAACAACTCCAGCTGGGGTTACAGCACCTGGGAGAAGGCAATCGCCGCACAATGGCGTTACAAGGTCCCCATCATCATGGAGGGCGGATATATCGTCAGCAGCCACAGCTACTGGAACGACCCGGCCGGCTACCGCCAGGGACACCCCGAAGATGTCCGCCAGGGCGAATTCGACTCCTCGGCCGAAGCCCGCGTCAACATGATGGACTTCCGTGTCGGCCAGGAGACCGAGTCGTGGTTCAACGATGCCTTCAGCCTCGTGCAGCGCTTCGTCTCCGAAGGCGGCTACCGTCTCTATCCCGACCAGGTGATCGTTCCCGACCAGGTGAGCGCAGGCAGCCGTGTCAAGGTCGCTTCGCGCTGGCGCAACATGGGCTGGGGCTATTTCCCGAACAACCTGCCGCAGTGGAACTACAAATACAAGGTGGCCTTCGCTTTGATCGACGCTTCGGACAAGGCGCAGAAGGTCTTCGTCGACAAGGACTGCGAGCCTTCGACCTGGGTCGAGAGCAAGCCCTTCTCCTACACCTTCGAAACGCCGGCCGTCGATCTTCCCGCGGGGAAATACACGTGGGGCATCGCCATCGTTGACACGACGAAGGAGAACCGGCCTGCCATCCAGCTCGCCGTGAACAACGAAAAAACGGCCGAAGGCTGGGTGAAACTGCACGAAGTACAGATCAACTAACGCCTGAAAAACCATGAAGAGGGTTGCATTGCTTTCCGCAGCGCTGCTGCTGTCCGTCACCGCCTCCTTCGGGAGCGGCGTCCTGGTCGAGGCCGAGAGTTTCCGCGACAAGGGCGGGTGGGCCGTGGACCAGCAGTTCATGGACCAGATGGGTTCGCCCTACCTCATCGCGCACGGCATGGGCAAACCCGTGGCGGACGCCGTGACGACGGTCGAATTCCCGGAAACGGGAACCTACCGGGTCTACGTCCGGACGTTCAACTGGGTCGCCCCCTGGTACGACGGGGAAGGTCCCGGAAAGTTCGCCCTCCGGGTCGGCAGCCGGAAACTGTCCGCGACGCTCGGCTGCACGGGCAGCGAGTGGATGTGGCAGTGCGCCGGAAAGGTCTCCGTCCGGAAAGGTCCGGTCAGCGTTTCGCTGACCGACCTTTCCGGATTCGACGGCCGCTGCGACGCCGTCTATTTCACCACCGAAGAGGGCGACGTCCCTCCGTCCGGAAGCGCGGAACTCGCTGCGTTCCGCAAACGGATGCTCGGCATCCCCGCAACGCCGCAAACCGCCGAATCGTTCGATTTCGTCGTCGTGGGCGGCGGCATCGCGGGCATGTGCGCCGCGGCCGCGGCGTCCCGGCTGGGGTGCAGCGTCGCTCTGGTCAACGACCGCCCGGTGCTGGGCGGCAACAACAGCTCCGAAATCCGCGTGCACCTGGGCGGTGTCATCGAGCTTGGCCCCAACGAGGGACTGGGCCGCATGATCCGCGAATTCGGCCACTCGCGCGAAGGCAACGCCCGACCGGCCGAAAACTACGAGGACGCGAAGAAAAGTGCGTTCATCGCCGGGGAGCAGAACGTGAAGCTGTTCTCCAGCTGCCGCGCCGTAGCGGTGAACAAAGAGGGCGGCCGGATAAAATCCGTAATCGTCCGCCACATCGAAACCGGGGAGGAGACGACGCTCGAAGCGCCGCTTTTCGCCGACTGCACGGGCGACGGAACCGTCGGATTCCTGGCCGGAGCCGACTACCGCATGGGCCGCGAGAGCCGCGACGAATTCGGCGAAACGCTGGCGCCCGAAACCGCCGACCGGATGACGATGGGTTCGTCCGTCCAATGGTATTCGGTCGACACGGGCCGCAAAACCTCGTTCCCGACGTTCAGCTACGGCGTGGAGTTCAACGCCGAAAACTGCGAGCGGGTGACGATGGGCGAATGGAAATGGGAGACGGGCATGAACCTCGACCAGATCCGCGATTTCGAACGCATCCGCGACTACGGCCTGCTGGTGATCTATTCGAACTGGAGCTTTCTCAAGAACGGCCTGAAAGACAATGCCAAGTACCGCAACCGCGAGCTGGGCTGGGTGGCCTATGTGGCCGGCAAACGCGAATCGCGGCGGCTTCTGGGCGACTACGTCCTCAAACAGGACGATATCGACAAGAACGTCTTCCACGAAGACGCCTCGTTCACCGCGACGTGGGACATCGACCTGCATTTTCCCGATTCGCTCAACTCCGTGCGCTTCCCGGGCCGGGAGTTCAAGGCCGCGACCAAACACATCCACATCTATCCCCATGCCGTGCCTTACCGGTGTCTCTACTCCCGCAACGTGGACAACCTGTTCATGGCCGGGCGGAACATCAGCGTGACGCACGTGGCCCTCGGAACGGTGCGGGTGATGCGCACGACGGGCATGATGGGCGAGGTGGTCGGCATGGCAGCCTCGCTGTGCCGCAAATACGACGCTTCGCCCCGCCTGATCTACCAGAAACACCTCGGAGAACTCCGCAGGCTGATGCGCGAAGGCGTCGGCAGAAAAGAGGGGATTCCCGATAACCAGAAATTCAACACGGGCGGTTCTCTGAAAGCGCCCCGCGCACTGCGCAACGACTGAAACCGCAACAATGAAAAAACTACTGACACTGCTGCTTGCGCTGCCCCTGCTGTGGGGGCATGCCGCAGCGCAGGAGAACGCGAAATATACGATCCTCCTCACCGGGGCCTCGTTCGCCTCGCCGCAGAACGGCTGGTTCGAAATCGGCTGCCGGCAACTGGACGCCCGGGCGCTCAACCGGGCCATCGGCGGCGAGTCGATCGCCGACACGGCCAACCGGATGGCCGAGGGCACGCTCTGGAACGCCGGGGAGCTGGACGAGATGGATGCGCTGGTCATCATGCAGGTCCACAACCGCGACGTCTCGGCCACGGGCGGCCTGAAAGAGAAGTACACCGATTACACGACGCCGTTCGACCGAAGCAACTACGCCGCAGCGTTCGATTACGTCATCAAACGCTACCAAAGCGAGTGTTACGCCCTGAAGGACGACCCGAAATCGAAGTACTACGGCACGAAATCGGGTAAACCCGCCGTCATCGTCCTCTGCACCGACTGGCACGACGCGCGGACGACCTACAACGCCGCCATACGGCGCCTCGCCGCACGGTGGGGCCTGCCGCTCGTGGAGTTCGACAGGAACATCGGCTTCTCGAAAGACACTCCGAACCCGGCCACCGGGACCCAGCAGAGCCTGCTCCACGCCCAGGACACGCAAACCATCGAAGGCGTCGCCTACGGGTGGCATCCCCAGCGGGGCCAAGACAAATACATCCAGCAGCGGATGGCTGCGATCTTTACCGACACGATGCGCAGAATCCTGCCGGCAAAATAGAATCCCGACCATGAAACACACACTCCCGATACTGTTCACGATGCTGCTCTGCGGCACGTCCGCCTTCCCGCAGGAGGGCTGTTACAGCCGTTTGCAGAACGACACCCTGACGATCGGCAACTCCCGGATCGAACGCCGGTTCGTCTGGAACGGCGGCAACCTGATGACGCAGAGCCTGACCGACTTTTCGTCAGGACAGGTGTGGACTTCCCGTTCCCTGACGCCCGACTTCAAGGTCGCGGGCGATACCCGAAGCACCGGCGGACGCTGCTCGACGAAACGGATCGCCGAAACCGACATCCATCCGGCGCGGCTGGAAATCACCGTGGAATTTTCGCTGGGAACGCTCGACGTACGGCGGATTTACCGCATCTGCGCCGACACTCCGGCGATCGCCTGCGACACCTACCTCAAAGGCAGCGCCGCACAGCTTCCCGAGAGCCGGGCGGTCAACGCCGCCGACCGCAAGAACATCGAATCGACCGCCGACATGCAGTCGCAGCCGGTCGCCGCGACCCTCGACCGGTTCAACCCCGGCGGGTTCCACTGGCACACGCGGATCGTGGAGTTCCAGGACGTCACGGACTGGAACAACAACCTGGTCTTCGAAACCGACGTCATTCCCTACCGGAAAAACAGCTACCGGGGCAACCTGCTCTTCGCCCGCAACGCCGAGAACGGCCGCGGATTCTTCTTCCTGAAGGAAGCCCCCGGTTCGGGCGTGCAACTGGCCTATGGCGGCGGGGACTTCACGGCGGAGTTCGGCGATTTCACGGTGACGGGACTGGGCGTGACGGAGAAGGACCTCCGCGAAGGGGAGTGGGTGAAAGCCTACGGATGCGTCCTCGGAGTCTGGTCGGGCGGAGAACTCGAACAGTTGACGGCCCTGCGGAGCTACCAGAAAAATTTACGGAAGCTGCTTCCCGGACGCGACGAGATGGTGATGATGAACACATGGGGCGACCGCAGCCAGGACACGAAGGTGAACGAACGGTTCTGCCTGGCCGAGGTCCGCAAGGCCGCGCATCTGGGCATCACGCATTTCCAGATCGACGACGGCTGGCAGGTGGGCAAAAGCCCCAACTCCGCCGTGGCGAAGGGGTCGTTCAAAAACATCTGGGACAATCCCGACTACTGGAAACCCGACCCGGAGAAATACCCCCGGGGATTGCACCCTGTCGTGGAGCTGGGCCGGGAACTGGGCGTGGAGATCTGCCTCTGGTTCAACCCGAGCGTACAGGACGGCTATGCCGACTGGGAGAAGGACGCGCAGGCCCTCGTCGGTCTCTACGACGAGTACGGCATCCGCACGTTCAAGATCGACGGACTGGCAATCCCCGACAAACGCTCCGAAAGCAACCTGCGGCGGCTGTTCGACCGCGTGCTGGAGCGGACGGGCGGCCGAGTGGTCTTCAACCTCGACGCCACGGCCGGACGCCGCGGAGGCTACCACATGTTCAACGAGTACGGCAACATTTTCCTCGAAAACCGTTACACCGACTGGCAGAACTACTACCCCTACTGGACGCTGCGCAACCTGTGGATGCTCTCCAAATACGTCCCCGCGGAGAAGCTCCAGATCGAGTTCCTCAACAAATGGCGCAACACGGAAAAATATGCCGGCGACCCGTTCGCCCCGGCCAATTACAGTTTCGAATACCTCTTCGCAACGACCATGGCCGGACAGCCGCTGGCCTGGATGGAGGCGAGCGGACTGCCCGAAGAGGCGCTGGGCATCGGCGCGCTGATCGAACGCTACAAAGAGGTGCAGCACGATTTCCACCGCGGAGTGATCCTCCCCGTGGGCGACGAACCGTCGGGCCGTTCGTGGACCGGATTCCAGTCGGTCGACGGCGAGCGGGGCTACCTGATCTTCTTCCGCGAGCAGAACCCCGACCGGAAGGCCCGGATCGAAACGTGGCTCCCCGAGAACTCGAAAGTGCGCCTCACGCCGGTGCTGGGGAGCGGGAAGGCCGCCGTGCAGAAGACCGGACGCCGCGGAACGCTGGAGGTGGAACTTCCCGCGCCCAACGACTACGCGATGTACCGCTACGAACTGATCCGCTGACGAACCACAAATCCTGATAACAATGAAAACACCGATAAAATTCATCCTGTCATTTGCTCTGCTGCTGCTCGCGGCGGCCGACATCGCAGCCCAGGAGCTGATCACCAACGTTTACGGACGCGACGTGCAGTCGCTCAACGGAAAGTGGGACGCCATCGTCGATCTCTACGATCAGGGCCGCAAAAACAAGATCTACCTCAACCGCAGGCCGGAGGGAAAGACCGATTTCTACGAATATTCGTTCGACAACGGCCTGCGGCTCGACGTTCCCTCGGACTGGAACTGCCAGATGCCCGAGCTGAAATACTACGAAGGCACGGTGTGGTATGCCCGGCGGTTCGACGCCCCCGAGCAGGCCGGCCGGCGGCAGTTCCTCTATTTCGGAGCCGTCAGCTACCGCTGCCGGGTCTACCTCAACGGCGAGGAGATCGGCGCCCATGAAGGCGGATTCACACCCTTTGAGATCGAGGTGACGGGCCGCCTCAAGCCCGAAGGCAACTTTCTGGCCGTGGAGGTCAACAACACCCGCACCACGGACGCCATCCCGGCGATGGCCTTCGACTGGTGGAACTACGGCGGCATCACGCGCGACGTGATGCTCGTCAGCGTGCCCGACGCCTTTATCCGGGACTATTTCATCCGCCTCGGCAAGGATTCCGACGACCGGATCGACGCCGATGTGCAGCTGGCGGGCGCCGCTGCCGGAACGGCCGTACGGATCGAGATTCCCGAACTGAACGTAGACCGGACCGTCACTGCCGGAGCGACCGGTACGGCCTCGGCGTCGTTCCGGGTCAGGAGACTGCAACGCTGGTCCCCCGCCGATCCGAAACTTTACCGGGTGATCGTCTCCACGGACCGCGACCGGGTGGAGGAGTCGATCGGGTTCCGCAATATCCGCACCGAGGGCGAAGAGATCGTCCTCAACGGCTCGCCCGTGTTCCTCAAGTCGATCTCGTTCCACGAAGAGATCCCCCAGCGCATGGGCCGGGCACACTCCGAGGCCGACGCCGTGATGCTGCTCAGCGAGGCCAAGGCACTCGGCTGCAACATGATCCGTCTGGCGCACTACCCGCAGAACGAACATATCGTCCGGCTGGCCGAAAAGATGGGCTTCCTGCTCTGGGAGGAGATTCCCATCTGGCAGGGCATCGACTTCGCCAACGACCAAACCCGCGAAAAGGCGGGCCGCATGATCCGCGAGATGGTCGCGCGCGACAAGAACCGCTGCGCCCTGACGTTTTGGGGCGTGGCCAACGAGACGCAGCCTTCCGGGCCGCGCAACGCCTTCCTGCGCCACCTGATCGCATGCTGCCGGGAGATCGACGACACGCGCCAGATCGTTGCGGCGTTCGATCTGGTACGTTTCGACCGCCAGCGGCAGCTGTTCGTCATGGACGACCCGTTCATCGGGGAACTGGATGTCGTGGCCATCAACAAATACATGGGCTGGTATCACCCGTGGCCCCTCACGCCCGACAAGGCGGTGTGGGACGTGGCGCGCGGCAAACCGCTGATCATCTCCGAATTCGGCGGCGAGGCGCTCTACGGCCAGCACGGCCCGGCCGATGTGGCCAGCTCGTGGAGCGAGGAGTATCAGGAGGCCCTCTACCGCGACAACCTGCGCATGTTCGAGAACATCCCCAACCTGCGGGGCGTGTCGCCGTGGATTCTGTTCGACTTCCGCTCGCCGTTCCGCTTCCACCCCGCCAACCAGGAGGGCTGGAACCGCAAGGGGCTGGTTTCCGACCAGGGATACCGCAAGAAAGCGTGGTATCTGATGAAAGCCTATTACGACAAACATTAAAAGAAGATGAAGAAATTTTTGACATACACGCTTCTCGGCGTCCTGCTCGCAGGCTGCGCCGGAAGCGGGCGGGAACCGCTGGAGACCGTCGTGGACAAGGCGCTGGCCGGCGCCGAGCGGCAGACGCTGCTGATGGCCGAGAAGTACAGTGCGCGCGAAGGCCGCCTGCCGCGCACGTGGGAGAACGGCGAGGACGTCTCGTCGGATTCGCGCTGGTGGTGCAGCGGCTTTTTCCCGGGCGTGCTGTGGTACGTCTACGAGAACGGCCGCAACCCCCGGGTGCTGGAGTACGCCCGGATGTTCACCGCACGCGTCGAGCGGGAAAAACACACCACCGACAACCATGACGTGGGGTTCATGCTCTATTGCAGTTTCGGCAACGGACTGCGCCTCACGGGAGACAAGTCCTACGAGGAGGTGCTGCTCACCGGGGCGCGCTCGCTGGCGACGCGCTTCAAACCCGAAGTAGGGCTGATCCGCTCGTGGGACCACAACCGCGACAAATGGCAGTATCCGGTCATCATCGACAACATGATGAACCTCGAACTGCTGATGTGGGCCGCCGACCGTTCGGGCGACAAGTCGCTGCGCGACATGGCCGTATCGCATGCTGACAAGACGCTGAAACACCATTTCCGCCCCGACTTCAGCTCCTGCCACCTGGTCTCCTACGACACGATCTCGGGACAGCCCCATCTCAAGCAGACCCATCAGGGCCTCTCCGACTCCTCGGCCTGGAGCCGCGGACAGGCATGGGGACTCTACGGCTACACCTGCATGTACCGCCTCACGGGCGACGCCCGCTACCTCGAACAGGCCCGCGGCATCGCCGGATTCCTCATCAACCACAGGAACATGCCCGCCGACGGGATTCCCTACTGGGATTTCGACGCTCCGGCCCTCGCCTCCACGCCGCGCGACGCATCGGCTGCCGCAATCATGGCCTCGGCACTGGTCGAGCTGAGCGGCTTCGTGCCCGCAGCCGAAGGGGAGCGGTACATGGCTTTCGCCGAAAAGCAGATCCGCACGCTGGCCTCGCCCGAATACACCGCTCCGGCGGGTGAGAACGGAGGCTTCATTCTCCGGCACAGCACGGGAGCCTATCCCTTCTCCTCGGAGGTCGACGTGCCGCTCACCTACGCCGACTACTATTATCTGGAGGCGCTCACGCGCATCAAACGCCGATTGCAGCCATGACCGCCGTGAAAAAATACGCGCTGCTGTCGCTCTGCGGCCTGACCCTGTTCTGCGCCCGGGCGCAGATGCCCGCGACAAACTACGACGAATCGCAGGTTCCGGCCTACACGCTGCCCGACCCGCTGACAACCATCGCCGGCAAAAAGGTGACTGACGCCGAAACGTGGACTTCGGAACGCCGTCCCGAACTGCTGTCGCTGTTCGAAAGCGAGGTCTACGGAAAAGCCCCCGGCCGCCCCGAGGGACTGCATTTCGAGGTCTTGAGCGAGGACCGCTACACGCTGGGCAACATGGCCACCCGCCGGGAGATCGCCGTCTATTTCACCGAGAGCGACGCACATTTCATGACCATCCTGCTCTATATCCCCAACAAACGCACCGACGCCGTTCCGGTCTTTCTGGGGCTGAATTTCAAGGGCAACCACACGATCTGCGACGACCCGTTGATTACGGAGTCCGTTTCGCGCATGAAGCCGCGCGAAGAGGGCGGCAGCGAAGTCCGCGCAAAAGGGTTCCCGCGCGCCGCGGCGGCATCGCGGTGGCCGGTCGAGATGCTGATCGCCAACGGCTACGGCCTCGCCACGATTTACCGCGGCGACATCGACCCCGACTACGACGACGGCTTCCAAAACGGCGTTCACCCGCTCTTTTACCGCGAGGGGCAGACCAAACCGGCCCCCGATGAATGGGGCACGATCGCGGCCTGGGCCTGGGGCTTGAGCCGCGCGATGGACTACCTCGAAACCGACGAGGATGTCGATGCCTCCCGCGTGGCGGTCATCGGGCATTCGCGGCACGGCAAAACGGCCCTTTGGGCCGCAGCCGTCGATCCGCGCTTCGCCATGGCCGTGTCGAACGACTCGGGATGCGGCGGCGCGGCGTTGTCGCGGCGTTGTTACGGCGAAACCGTAGCCAGGATCAACAGCCTCTTCCCGCATTGGTTTTGCGGGAACTTCAAACAGTATTCGGGCAACGAGGCGGCTTTGCCCGTCGACCAGCACGAACTGATTGCGCTGATAGCCCCGCGCCCGGTGTATATCGCCAGCGCTGTCGAGGACCGTTGGGCCGATCCGAAAGGCGAGTTCCTCGCGGGGGTCCACGCCACGCCGGTCTACGAGTTGTTCGGCCTGGTGGGACTTTCGGGAACGGAACTGCCCCAAACCGACGCGCCCGTGCTGTCGGGACACATCGGCCACCACGTCCGTTCGGGCGACCACGACATCACGCTCTACGACTGGCGGCAATTCGTGAAATTCGCGGACAAACACCTGAAACGATAATCTAAAACAACACCATACATGAAAAACCGGTTTATAAAACTGCTTCTCGCGGCCGTGCTGTTGGGCTCCCTCTCCCCGGCGGCCGCCCAGACCCGCGAAATGGACCTCTCGGGAGAGTGGAGGTTCCAGACGGACGTGATGGATTTCCGCAGGGGATCGCTTTCGCCGCGCTACAACCACCAACTCCAGGAGACCATCATGCTCCCCGGCATCACCGACGACTACAAAATCGGCTACAAATCACCCTACCGCCATGTCGACCGCCTGACGCGCGTCTACGAGTACATGGGTCCGGCGTGGTATCAGCGCGACATCGAGTTCCCGGCCGACTGGAAGGGCAAGTGCATCTTCCTCTATTTCGAGCGCACCCACTGGCTCAGCTCGGTATGGGTCGACACCAAGGAGGTGAGCCGACTGGACTACATCAGCGTCCCCCACAACCACGACCTGACGGATTTCGTCACCCCGGGCAAGACGCACCGCATCACGGTGTGCATCGACAACCGGTTCCAGTACAACACCCACAAATGGAACCACGCCCACACGGAGTTCACGCAGATCAACTGGAACGGCATCCTCGGCGAGATGAAACTCGTGGCCGTAGACCCCGTTTACATCGACGACATGCAGCTGTATCCCGACCTCGCGACGAACAGCGTCGACGTGCGCCTGAAGATCGACAACCGCACGAAAAAGCCTTTCGAAGGAAAGGCGCTGCTCACCGTCTCGGGCAACGGCCTGCACGTAACGAAGGAGGTACCTGTCGGCAGCGAAGCGGAGGAGATGGACCTGACCGAAACCGTCGCGCTGGGCCGGGAGGCGAAACTCTGGGACGAATTCAACCCGAACCTCTACACCGTGGAGTGCACGCTGCTGACCGGCACCGGAAAAGAGTCCTTCGAACATAAGAAGTCGGCGACGTTCGGCATGCGCGAAGTGGCGCAGGGCCGCAACCACATCCTGCTCAACGGCCGGCCGCTCCACCTGCGCGGAACCGTCGAGAACGCCGTGTTCCCGAAAACGGGCCACGCCCCGGTCTGCGACGCCGAATGGGAGCGTATCATGCGCATCGTCAAGGACTACGGACTGAACCACATCCGTTTCCACTCGTGGTGCCCTCCCGCCGCGGCTTTCCGCATGGCCGACCGCCACGGCGTCTACCTCGAAGTCGAGATGCCCATGTGGGGCAAGGACGCCGAGCCGGACGAAGCGCGCTACGACTTCTTCCGCCGCGAGATGCGCGCCATCCTCAAGGAGTACGGCAACCACCCCTCGTTCGTCCTCTACTGCAACGGCAACGAGATCACCGGCAACTTCGACTTCATCGAGGAGCTGACCGCCGACGGCCGCAAACTCGACACGCGGCATCTGTACAGCGGTTCGACGGCCCGCACGCGCGTCCCGTCCGACCAGTATTACGTCTCGCAGCAGACCAACAAAGGCCCCGTGAAGGTCTACGAGGGACGGCCCTCGACCGACTGGGACCGCAGCAAGGAGTCGGACGTGGACGTTCCGGTAATTTCCCACGAGTCGGGCCAGCGGTGCGTCTATCCCGACTTCCGCGAGATCGGGAAATACACGGGACCGGTCGAGGCCCGAAACTTCGAACTGTGGCGCGAGATGCTCACCGCCAACGGCATGGGCGATCAGGCCCACGACTTCTTCCGGGCCTCGGGCGCGCTGACCGTCGTGGAGTACAAGGCCGTGATCGAGGCGCTGCTCCGCTCGTCCAAATCGGCCGGATTTCAGCTCCTGTCGCTCAACGACTTCCCGGGCCAGGGTTACGCCCCGGTGGGTGTGCTCGATCCGTTCTGGGACTCCAAGGGCCTGGTGACGCCCGAGGATTGGCGGGCCTTCTGCGCGCCGACCGTGGCGCTGCTCCGCTACCCGAAAAGCGCCTGGTTCGAAGACGAAACCTTCACGGCAAAGGCCGAGGTCTACAACTTCGGCGCGGCGGCGCTCAAAAATGCGAAAATCCGCTGGTCGATCACCGACGGCAGCGGGAAAGCCATCGCCAAGGGCAGTCTGAAATCGCAGACCGTAGGCACCGACGGCGTGTTCCCCGTCGGGGAGTTCTCCGCTCCGCTCGGCAAGGTGCGAGGCCCGCAGAAGCTGACCGTGCACCTGAACGTCGGTGAAAAGACAAGCAACAGCTGGGACATCTGGGTCTATCCGCGCAACGCACAGCTGATGCAGTCGGATACGGAGGTGCTCTACACGACGGAGTTCGGCGAGCAGGCCAAACAGCACCTCGCCGCGGGGAAGAAGGTCGTCCTGACCCCCGCGCCGAACAAGGTCAAGGGGCGCAAATCGACCTTCCACAACCATTTCTGGAACCCGATCATGTTCGCCTGGGCGCCGATGACCATCGGCTGTCTGATTCACGCCGAGGAACCCGTGTTCGCCGACTTCCCGACCTCGTACCACACCGACTGGCAGTGGTGGGACATTCTGGAGAACGCCAAGGTGATCGAGATGCAGCAGACCCCGCGCCAGCTGCGGCCCTTCATCCAGGTGATCGACAGCTTCGACAACAACGAAAAACTCGGCATCGGCTTCGAAGCCCGCGTCGGCGGCGGCAAACTGCTCGTTCTGGCGGTCGACACGAAAAAGAAGATGGACCAGCGCCCCGCCACGCGCCAGCTGCTCGAAAGCATCGACCGCTACGTCCGCAGCGACCGGTTCGCTCCCGAGGTCACACTCGACGAGTCGTTCATCACCTCCTTCATGCGCTAAAACCGCACGATTATGAACAAGATCTGTCTACTGCTCTGCTGCCTGCTGCCCGGCCTGTTCCGGGCAGGGGCGCAGGAGCTGAAAATGACCGAATACGCCCCTCTGACGCAGATTTACGGCGAGGTCTGCGAGTCCGACGAACTGCTTCCTATGGGCGATGTGGGGGTGGAATTCGGATACGTCCTCTACCAGGCCGCAATCACCGTTCCCGCAGGGGAGGCCGCGCTCGAACTGGAGAACGTGCGGGACTATGCCGCGGTTTACCTCGACGGCGTGTTTCAGGGAGCCCTGACCGACAACCGCAAAACGCTGACTCTGAAGGCCGAACCCGGCCGGCACACATTGCAGCTCTATGTCGAAAACATCGGCCGCATCACCTACGGCCCGGAGATTCTCGACAACTCGAAAGGACTCTTCGGCGAAGCCCGCCTCGGCGGCGAAACGATCGCCGGCTGGACGATCACCCCGCTCGAAGTGCGCGACACCGATCCCGAAACCCTCGAGTTCGAAGCCCTCGGCCCGTGCAACACGCCCTGTTTCCGGCGCGGGCAGTTCGACCGTGCGGCGCACGAAGGAGCCGTTTACCTCGACGTGTCGGGATGGGGCATGGGCGAGGTGTGGATCAACGGCCACTACCTCGGCTCGTTCTGGGACGAGGAGAAACAGCAGTCGATCCTCATTCCGGCCGAAATCCTCGCCGAAAAGGGGAACCGCATCGTGGTTTTCGACCTCAAAAACAACGACCCCGGCGCAACGATGCGCCTCTCGGACAAACCCGTGTTCAAATAACAAGCACAACCTATGAAAAAAATAACCGTTATCGCTCTGCTGCTGGCCGCCGCCCTCGGGGCGCAGGCCCGGAACGGGAGCGGAAAGCCCGCCTACAAGGACGCCGGACGCCCCGTCGAAGAGCGCGTCAGCGACCTGCTGTCGCGGATGACCCTCGAAGAGAAGGTCATGCAGCTCAACCAGTACACGCTCGGCCGCAACGACAACGCCAACAACGTGGCCGATCCGGTGGACAAGATTCCCGCCGAGATCGGCTCGCTCATCTACTTCGACACCTCGCCCGGACTGCGCAACCGGCTTCAGAAAAAAGCCATCGAGCAGTCGCGGCTCGGAATCCCCGTGCTGTTCGGCTACGACGTGATCCACGGCTTCCGCACCACTTACCCCATTTCGCTGGCCCAGGCCTGCTCGTGGAATCCCGCACTGGTGAAGCAGGCCGCCGAAGTGGCCGCACAGGAGGCGCGGATGTCGGGCGTCGAGTGGACCTTCTCGCCGATGATCGACGTGGCGCGCGACGGCCGCTGGGGCCGCGTCTCGGAGGGCTACGGCGAGGACCCCTACGCCAACGCCGTCTACGGAGTGGCGGCGGTCGAAGGCTACCAGGGCGACAACCTCGCCGACTCCCGCCGCGTGGCCGCCTGCCTCAAGCATTTCGTCGGCTACGGCGCCTCGGAGGCCGGCCGCGACTACGTCTACACCGAAATCTCGCGTCAGACGCTCTGGGACACCTACATGCCGCCCTACCAGGCGGGCATCGAGGCCGGAGCCGCTACGGTGATGAGCTGCTTCAACGACATCAGCGGAACGCCCGGCACGGCCAATCCCTACATCCTGACCGAGGTGCTCAAGGAGCGCTGGGCGCACGACGGATTCGTCGTCTCGGACTGGGCCGCCATCGAGCAGCTGCGCTCGCAGGGCGTGGCCGCCGACCGGAAGGAGGCCGCCGAAAAGGCCTTCAACGCGGGTGTCGAAATGGACATGATGAACCGCTGTTACGACGCCCATCTGGCCGCCCTGGTCCGCGAAGGCAAGGTCTCGCAGGAGAAACTCGACGAGGCCGTGCGGCGCGTTCTGCGGCTGAAATTCCGGCTCGGGCTGTTCGAACGCCCCTACACCCCGGAGTCGGAGGAGACGGACCGGTTCCTGCTTCCCGCGAGCCTCGCCGTCGCCGAGCGGCTCGCCGAGGAGTCGATGGTGCTGCTGAAAAACGAGAACAACACGCTGCCGCTGAAAGCCGCCCGCCGCATCGCGGTCATCGGCCCGATGGCGCAGAACCGGCTGCACCTGCTCGGCGCGTGGTCGGCACACGGCCGCGAAGAGGACGCGGTGAGCCTCTTCGCCGGGCTGGAAAACGAATACCGGGGCCGCGCCGAACTGCTCTACGCCCGGGGCTGCGACTTCGACGGCGAGGACCGCTCCGGATTCCGTGAGGCTGTCGCCGCGGCCGCGGCTGCCGACGTGGTGGTCCTCTGCCTCGGGGAGAAAAAGCAGTGGAGCGGCGAGAACCCTCGCGCTCGACGATCGCGCTTCCCGAAATCCAGGAGCAGCTGGCCGCCGAACTGGCCCAGACCGGAAAACCGCTGGTCTTGGTTCTGTCCAGCGGCCGGCCGCTGGAGCTGTGCCGCCTCGAACCCCTCTGCGGGGCCATGGTGCAGATGTGGCAGCCCGGCATCCGGGGCGGAAACCCCCTGGCGGGAATTCTGTCGGGGAGGATCAACCCCTCGGGACGCCTCGCCATGACGTTCCCCCGCTCAACGGGCCAGATTCCGATCTACTACAACCGCCGCCAGAGCGGCCGCACCCATCAGGGCAAATATCAGGACATCCCCAGCACGCCGCTCTATGAATTCGGACACGGCCTGAGCTATACGACGTTCGAATACGGCGACCTGCGCCCGTCGGCAACCACGCTGCGCCGCGGGGAAAAGGTGACGGTCGAGGTCTCCGTGACCAACACGGGCGGCATGGACGGCGCCGAGACGGTTCACTGGTTCATATCGGACCCCGTGTGCCGCATCTCACGCCCCGTCAGGGAGTTGAAACACTTCGAGAAACAGCCGATCCGCCGCGGCGAGACCCGCACGTTCCGGTTCGAGATCGACCCCGAAAAGGATTTGAGTTTCACGGACGGCGACGGCAACCGGTTCCTCGAACCGGGCGACTACTTCATCCTCGTAAAGGACAAAAAGGTGAAACTGACGCTGACGGACTGATCCCCGCTCCCATTAAAGGACAGAGCTGTAACCTGAAAAGTTACAGCTCTGTCCGTATCAGGCCGCAGTCACCCAGAGAACGGGACGCCCCGCCGATTCGCAGGAAAGCCGCCCCCTCACAGGCCCTTTGTCCACACGGGTACGGGCTGGGGCGAGGTGGTCGGGCCGAAGACCTTCAGACGACCGTCTTCGGTCACCTCCATCGGGTCGATGAAGACCATGCGCACATCGCCCGTCGGGGCCGTCCGGCCGTGGTAGACGCAGTACATCCCGCCGCCGGGAAGCTTCAACACCATATTGTGCCCCGTTCCCGTGACCTCGCCGCCCTTGTCCGCATTCTTCTCGAGGACCGGATTGTCCGACGATTTCACGAAGGGACCCAGCGGCGAACCGGCCGTAGCATAGCCCACCGCATAATGCTGCCCGCCGTAGAAGTTGGCGGAATACATCATGTAATAGGTCCCGTTTTCCTTGAAGGCGTACGACCCCTCGGTCCAGCGCCGGTTGACCTCTCCGGCGGTGACCGAACGGCTCTCCCACCCGGTTTGCGGGTCGGAGGCAGACTGCGGGGGCGTCAGCAGAGCGACCGGCTCGCCGATGACGCCGCTGAAATCGAGCTTCATCTCCACACCGTACACCCAGCTCTCCTCGATCTCGTCGAAAAGCCCCTTGTCGCGCGCCCACGCCGAAAGCTCGCTTTCGACGGGATGCTTGTAACAGCAGCGCGAATAATAGAGATACACCCGGCCGTCATCGTCCCACAATACGTTGGCGTCGATCACCGGATAGCCGGGATCGAACACCGGACGGTCATACAGGTCGGAAAAGGGACCCGACGGCGAATCGGCAACCGCCACCCCGATGCGGAACGTTTCGAGGTCGCCGTTCGGGTTATGCCGCCAGTTGGCACTGAAAAACAGGTAATAGCGGCCGTCGCGTTCATACACTTCGGGCGCCCAGAAGCAGTCGGTTCCCCATGCCGAGGCATTGCCGTCGTAGACGACATCGCCCTTCTGCCAGGTAACGAGGTCGTCCGAGACGCAGACGCGAAAACCCCGGATGTCGCCGCTCGTTCCGTACATATAGAATTTTCCGTCAGCGGCGTGGAGGATGAACGGGTCGCCGAACGCAACGTCGAGCGGATTACGATATGCAGGCGAGTCGCATCCGAGCAGGATCGCCGGCAGGAAGAAGATGAGCAGTTTTTTCATACAGGTTATTTGAATGGTTTGAATCCGTCGTAAAATGCCATTTGGCGCGTACTCCGACAAAATTATTCGTTTTATCCGATTTTCAGCCATGCCGTCACCCGATGGGCCGCAATTGATCAAAGAGTTATACATTATGGAAATATTTTTCCATTTTGCGCCGGGCCGGACACCTATCTTTGCAGGGTCCGGAGACTCCGAAGCCCGTTCGTCCGCGGCCCTCATCCCCGGTCCCAACCTTAAATCTTACGACCTATGAAACGATTGCTTCCATTAATCGCGACGTTGTTCGCCATCGCCTGCTGTGCGGCGCAAAACCTCCGGAAAGTGCCCCTGGCCGATCCTTTCATCCTGCTTTACGACGGGGTGTATTACGCCTATGGCACAGGCGCCGGAAGCGGCATCGAGGTGTGGACATCCCGCGACCTCTCCACGTGGGAGAGGGCCAAAGGCAACGCCCGCGACGGACTGGCCCTGCACCGCACGGATGTCTGGGGCGAAAAATGGTTCTGGGCGCCCGAGGTCTACCGGCTGAATGACAAATTCTACATGTATTTCACGGCCGAAGAGCACATCTGCGTCGCCACCTCCGACTCGCCGCTGGGTCCTTTCGTACAGGAGAAGCGGCAACCGATGATCGCCGATGAAAAGTGCATCGACAACACGCTGTTCATCGACGACGACGGCCGGGCGTACATGTATTTCGACCGGTTCAACGACGGGCTGAATATCTGGGTCGTCGAGCTGGAAGACGACTGCACGACGCTGAAAAAAGAGACGATGCGCCCCTGCATCCATGTTTCGCAGGAGTGGGAAAAGGTCTGGCCCCGCGTCAACGAAGGCTGCTTCGTGATCCGGCGGAACGGCACTTACTACATGACCTATTCGGCCAACAGCTACGAAAGTCCCTTCTACGGCATCGGCTGCGCCACGGCCGACTCGCCGCTGGGCCCCTGGACCAAATACGACCGCAATCCGCTGTTGCAGAATCCCGGCGAACTGGTCGGCGTCGGGCACAGCGCCCTGTTCCGGGACAAGGCGGGCAACCTGAAGATCGTTTTCCATGCCCACAAAAGCAAAGGCGCGATCCATCCGCGGGAAATGTATATCACCGACGTGCGTTTCCGCCCCGTCGAGGGCGGCTGCCGGATGGAGATCGACCCCGGATACTCGCCGGCCCTGATCGCTGAATGAACGACGCCCGGATGCAGCATGTGCATCCGGGCATCGTTTTTACAGGAGGGCGAAACCGGCCTCGCGATCAATAGAACGTCCCTTTCGGGGCGAAAATCGCATACCCGAAATTGAAGGTCAGGTACATGTTGCGCCAGTTTTTCAGGTCGTATTTCGTCAGCGCGAGGCTCACGGGACCGATCGGCGTGTGGTAGACCAGCGACGCCTCGGCGATATAATGCCAGCGCTCGTCGGGATTCTTCAGGGGGTTGAAGTCCCGTTTTTCACGGAACATGGTGTAGAACCCCGTCCGGAAGAAGCAGTTGGGCAGCAGGTCGAAGGTCGGCATCAGGCCCCACGCCGCAAAGCGTTTGCCCCGGAAATCGGGCATGTAGATCATCCGGGCATGCGGCACGGGCGCATAGTCGGGCATCGACATCAGGGTCGCGGATTCGGTCCGGAACCGCGGGTGGTTGGTCCACACGGCATCGACGTTCAAACCGAACGAGAACCAGCTGACGCCCGGCACATCGAAGAACTTGTCCCACGAAAAACGCCCTCCGATCCACTGTCGGGTTTCGCGCGAAATGAAGTCTTTCGCATCGTAAGGCTGGTATTTGTCGCGTCCGGCGACATAGATGGCCGAGAGATGCAGTTCGGAACCGCGGCGGGGATAGAGGAACTTGTCGAGCGTATTGCGGGCGACCCCGGCCCGCAGGCCGAAGAACGAGAAGCGCGAATGGTCGGTGTCGTCGGCGAACAGCACGTCCGAATCGTAGCGGTAGTTGATGTGTCCGGCGTTGGCGCGCAGCGTCAGGAGGCTGCGGTGGGTCAGCGGCATCCCCACGCCCGTCGAAAAGAAGCTCTCGCTGTTCTTGACCTGCTGGGCGTTGCGGACCTTGGTGACGTTACCGAAATAGCCGTGGCGGAAATTCCGGACCGCGAAATTGTAGGAATAGTCGAGGAATATCGGCTTCCACGCGTAGAAATCCGTCCGGCCCCCGATCGCTCCCCAGGTGTAGATCGGCCCCAGGTAGAGGTCTGCGCCCAACTGCTGCGCGACGCGGCCGATGTTCTTGTAATTGATGCCGATATAGGCCTGGTTGAAGGCCGTCGAGGAGATGTTTCCCCCGAGGATGATCTTGAAATTGGGCCGCGTGCCGAACTTGGCCTCGAACGAATAACGTTCCCGGACGGAGTCGTAGCGCACGGTGGGGAAGTCCATCGTGAAATCGCCGCCGGCAAGCACCTCGAAGAGATTGTCTTTCAGCTCCTCGAAGCCCATCGGCCGCTGAATGCCCGGCGTGCGGCGGTCCACCTGCACGAAATCGCGGATATACTCCCGCTGGGCGCGCTTCAGCCCTTCGAGTTTGTAGTCGTCGAAGACCAGCGGCGGACACTTGGCGCGGAACGCCTCGCGACGCCCGGCGTAGTAGGCCGAGTCGCGGCGTTCGGCGACTTTCTCCAACAGCTGCGGCATGGCTGCCACGGCGTCCTCATAACCTGCGTTCATAATCGCCTCGGCCTGGTCGAAATCGAGCATGTTGACCCCCACGGCGCGGCGGATCGTGACGCTGCGCTCCTCGGGCAGCGTGTAGTCGGTATCGTGCATGGCCAGCATGAAAGCCTGGTCCATGATGTTGCTCTCCTCGCTGGGCGGGGTGTTGCCCTCGGTGCAGATCGAGCCGACGATCAGATCGGGCCGGAAATCTTCGTCGAGGGGTTTCCACGGGAAGTTGTCGTAGATGCCGCCGTCGTAGAGCAGCATCGAGTCTTTCACCATCGGCTTGAACACCAGCGGAATGGACATCGACGAGCGGACCGCCTCGCTCAAATCCCCCTCGCGCAGGACCACCGGCCCGCGGTGGTTCAGGTCGCTGGCCACACAGAGGAACGGAACCATCAGGCGGTCGAAATCACCGTCCGCAGCGGCCGTCGCCGGGGCGAACAGCTCCGTGAGGGCCATGTCAATCTGCGTCGAGGAGATCAGGTTCCGGGGTACGCGCAGCCGCTTCCCGGAGGGACTCTCGACGTCGATGCGCAGGCTCAAGAACGCGGGATTGCTCCCCACCTGCCGGTAATAGGCCATGTATTTGTTGGGGTCGATGCGCCCCGAGACCCACTCCTTGACCACCCCCGATTTGACGATCGCACGCATTTCGGCCGGGGAATAACCGGCGGCGTACATCGCGGCGATGATCGAACCCATCGAGGTCCCGGCCACATAATCGATCGGCACGCCGTTCTCTTCGAGCGCCTCCAGGACGCCGATGTGGTAAAGCCCCTTCGCGCCGCCGCCGCTCATCACGACCCCTACCTTCTGGGCCGCAGCAGGGAGCGCCGCCAGCAGCAGCATCCCGACAAATGAGCCGATTTTACGCAACATATCTCAATTTTTTTATAACTTTGCACGTTACTACGATGTCGTTCAAAAGTAGACAAAAAAGAAACACGATCAAAATATGACTGACAAAATCAATGAACTCCTGCGACGTGTCGAGGAGTTTAAGCCGAAAGCCGCCGCCGAAATCGAGGAGTTCCGCATCCGGATCCTCGGCAAGAAAGGCGAGTTGACCGCCCTGATGGAGGAGTTCAAGACGGTAGCCCCCGAACTGAAACGCGAACTGGGCCAGCAGTTGAACCGTCTCAAAAACGAGGCCACGGAGCGCATCAACGCGCTGCGCGAGCAGTTGCAGAACGCCGCGGCCGACGAGGCCTCGTCGTCGGGCGACCTGACGCGCCCCGGCACGGCCGAGCACCTCGGTTCGCGCCACCCGATCTCGCTGGTGAAAAACCAGATCGTCGAGGTCTTTTCGCGGCTGGGCTACACCGTGGCCGACGGACCCGAGATCGAGGACGACTGGCACGTCTTCTCGGCCCTGAACTTCCCGCCCGAGCACCCGGCACGCGACATGCAGGACACGTTCTTCATCGAGAAGGACCCCGACATCCTGCTGCGCACGCACACCTCGTCGATCCAGGTCCGCACGATGGAGCGTCAGAAACCGCCCATCCGCGTCATCTGCCCGGGCCGCGTGTTCCGCAACGAGGCCATTTCGTACCGCGCGCACTGCATCTTCCACCAGATCGAAGGACTTTACATCGACGAGGGCGTCTCGTTCGCCGACATGAAGCAGTCGTTGCTCTACTTCGCCAAGGAGGTCTTCGGCGAGCAGGCCGTGATCCGCATGCGCCCGTCGTACTTTCCCTTCACCGAACCGTCGGCCGAGGTCGACGTGTCGTGCAACCTCTGCGGCGGCAAGGGCTGCAACGTCTGCAAGGGCACGGGATGGCTCGAAATCATGGGTTGCGGCATGGTGGACCCGAACGTATTGAAAGCCAATAATATCGACCCCGAGAAATATTCCGGATTCGCCTTCGGCATGGGTATTGAACGCATCGCCATGCTCAAGTACGGCGTGAAGGACCTGCGTCTCTATTTCGAAAACGACGTGCGGTTCCTCCACCAGTTCGACGAAGCGCTCTAAACCCCCTGACGCCCATGAAACGCCTCACAGCGACAACGGTCCTCTGCCTTCTGCTCTTCTCCGCGGCGTTCGTCACGGGAAAGGGTCCCTCGGCGGCGCCCGAATACCCCGATTCGCTGCGCAGCGTATGGCTCTACACCGAAGGCGTCAAGCAGAATGCCATCGCCGGAGACTCGGTGCGCGCCCGGGAGCTGTTCCTCGAGGCGATCCGCAACGACTCGACCTACGCCCCGGCCTACTACGAACTCGCGGCGAACGGCATGTACGCCACGCCCGACGAGGCCGTGGAACTGGCCCGGAAGGCTTTCCGGCTCGACACGACGAACAAGTGGTATCACCAGTTCTACGGACAGGCGCTCATCTACGCCGGGCGTTACGACGAGGCGCTGAAGGTCTACCGCCGCCTGCAAACGGAGAACCCGAAAGACCCCGACAACTACCGCATTCTGGCGGCCCTCTACGAGCAGAAGCAAAGTCCCGTCATGGCCCTCGTGACACTCGATTCGGCCGAACTGCGCTTCGGGCGCATTCCCGTGTTGAGCGCCATGAAACGGCGTCTGCTGGTGGCGACGAACCAGATCGACAAAGCCGTGGTCGAAGCCCGGGCGATGGTCGAAGCTGCCCCCTATGAGGCGCAGCGCCACGTGGTCCTCGGCGACCTCTACGCCATCGCCAAGAAGGATTCGCTGGCCCGCGCCGAATACGACCGCGCGTTGCAGATCGACTCCACAAACGTACAGACGCTGATGGCGCTGGCCGATTTTCACGCCGGACGGCAGGATTACCGGGCGCTGCTGGCCGTCACGCGGCAGTTGTTCCAATCCGACGAACTGCCGCTCGAAACCAAGATCAAACGCTTCGGGCAGTTCACCTCCGACACGCGCTTCTACCGCGAATATTACTTTCAGCTGAACGACCTGGCCTCGACGCTGGCCATCCGCTATCCCGACGACAAGCGCGTCGTGGAGCTTTACGCCGGCCACCTGATCGCTTCGGGCGAACTGGAGCAGGCCCTCGCGCTCTACAAGAGCCACCTCGCCGACCAGCCTCCCGCGGAAGAGTATTTCCGGGCGGTGATCGACATCGAAAGCTACCTCCAGCACCCCGACTCGGTCGACAAATACGTCACCCGCGCCCTGGAGCTGTTCCCCGCGAAGGTCGATTTCCACCTCTCCAAAGGGCATGTGATGAGCAACTCGAAGCAGTACGTCAAAGCCATCGGCGCCTACAAGGGGGCGTTGCGCCATGCCGACACGGATTCGCTGCGCAGCGTGATCTGGGGCATGATCGGCGACGCCTGGCATCAGAAGGCCGAGGCCGGAGAGCCGAACCTGGAGGAACGCCTGCCCCTGCAAACGGGTCTGCTCGGCAAAAAGGGCATTGCCCGCAAAGCCATGAAAGAGTGCTACAAGGCCTATGAGCGAAGTCTGCGCTACTGGCCCGACAACACAATGGTGCTCAACAACTACGCCTATTTTCTCTCGCTCGAGGAGCGCGATCTGGAACGGGCGCTCACCATGTCGAGCCGCGTCGTGGCGCTCACCGACAACAACCCCACCTACCTCGACACACACGGCTGGGTGCTCTTCAAGCTGGGACGCACGGACGAAGCCAGGAAGATTCTGCAAAAAGCCGTGGCGCTCGACGGACAGAAAAGCCCCGAACTAATGGTTCACTACGGTGACATCCTGCACCTCCTGGGCGAGCAGTTCATGGCTGAAATCTACTGGCGGAGGGCGCTTGAAAAGGGTTACGACGCCCGGCAGATCGAACAGCGGCTGAAACAACCCGCCGTCAAAAAGCCCGAACCCAAAGAATAGCCCTGCCATGAGACCGCTCCGCATCCTGACCCTTGCGTTCCTGCTCTTCACCCTCACCGCCGCCGCACAGACCGACCGCCGCATCGAGGAGCAGAAACGGGTCATCGCGGCCCTCGAAAAGCGGATCGCCACCGAAGAGCAGGAGATTTCGAAGATCCAGAAGGGCCGCACGGCCACCGAGGAACGGGTGCGCCGCCTGGCGTGCCAGATTGATTCGCGCAACCAGCTGCTCGACGAGACCGAAAAGCAGGCGCGCCTCCTGCGCGGAGAGATCGCCCGCACGGACAGCGTGGCCGGGAACCTTTCGGCAAAGCTCGAACGCGACCGCGCGCAGTACGGCGAAATGGTACGCGAAGCCTACCGCAACTACAAGCACAACAACTACCTGACCTATATCTTCTCCTCGCGCGACTTCACGGACGTGGCGCGCAAGATCACCGCCCTGCGCGAGGTCGCCTCGCTGCGCGAACGCAAACTGCGCGACATCGAGGCGCTGACCGCCGAGGTCCGCACCGAAAAGGAGACGCTCGACCGCCGCAAGCGGTCGCTCGACTCGGTGACGCGCAGCCTCTCGGCGCAGCGCGAGAAACTCCAGCGCGACGCCCGCAACGCCAAGGCCAGCATCCGGTCGATGTCGCAGAAGGAAAAGACGGCCCTGCAACGCAAAATCGCACAGGAGCAGCAGCTCGACGTGGCCATCGGCGAACTGCGCAAGCTGACCAAAGGCAACACCGAGGGCGCTTCGTTCTCGGCGAAAACCTCCGGGCTGCGTCTCCCGGTGACTGCCGGACGCGTGAAGCGCTACAAGGAGAACATGGCCGAGATCACCGGTCCGAAGGGAGCGCACGTCATCTCGATCTACGACGGCAAGGTCGTCGACGTGAAGCGCAACCGCATCACCAACAAATACGACGTTTACGTCGCTCACGGCGAATACATAACCTCCTATGCCAACATGGGGACGATCTGCGTCGAGAAGGGCCAGAAAGTGGCAAGAAACGCACAGATAGGAACCATCGGCTCGGCGGTCAACGTGATGACGATGGAAACCGAATACAAACTCGTCTTCGGCATCTACCCGCCCAACCCCGGACAGAAGATGCGGGCGGAGGAGTGTTTCCGAAAATAAAACCGCCGTTTCATGCGGTTCCGTGCGGTGGCCGGCACGCCGTCCGCCCCGGGACGGACAACGACATAACAACAACGAAAAAAAATGGCTGTCAGATACTTTACCGACGACTGCACCTACCGACTCCCGCAAAAGCGCCTCACGGCACGATGGCTGCACGAAGTGGCCGCAGGGGAGGGCTACGCGCTGGGCGACGTCACCTATATTTTCTGCTCGGCGCAGCGGCTGCTGGAGATGAACCGCCAATACCTCGGGCACGATTACTTCACCGACGTCATCACGTTCGATTACAGCGACCGCAAAGGCGCGCGGATCGTCTCGGGCGACATCTTCATCGACGTCGAGACCGTTGCCGACAACGCCCGCCAGTACGGCGCGACGACCTTGCAGGAGATGCGCAGGGTAGTGGTCCACGGGGTGCTGCACCTCTGCGGGCAGGGCGACAAAACGCCCCGCACCAATGCACAGATGCATCGAAAGGAGGACAAATACCTGAAATTCTGGGAGGACCCCCGGCAGTGACCGCGATGAAACACGCCCGATTTATCGCAGCGACCGTCCTCGCGGCTCTCCTGCTGGCCGGATGTACGGGCCGCCGCACGGCCGGAGACGCCGCAGACAAGGCTTCCGCCAGCGACGGCACGTCCGAAACCGCCGTTTCCACGCCGGAGCCGACAGGAGAGGAGACGCCGGCAGGGGAGAGGTCTCCGCTCGCCGCATCCCGTACCTGGACCGGCAGCGACGGCAGCAGCAAACGGTGGGGACCCTTCGCGGAGAACGACACGACGTTTCTCTTCGTCCACGAGTACCTTATCGGCAGCGACACGAACCGCTATAAGGTCTTTATCCGAAAAGGTCCGCAGCCGAACGACATTCCCAATTTTGCAAGCCTTTCGCCGCAGAACGAGTCGGCATGGAAGGATTTCACCGACCTGCTGCACACGCTCAAGAAACGCCGTCCCGGGCCGCTTGCACACCATGCGGCGCTGGCCGGACTTCCGCACAGCTGGACGCCGGTCCGCTCTTTCCGGGAGAGCTACTACGTAAACTGTTTCAATCCCTACCCGGTGTGGATTTCGGATTCGCTTTTCGTCCGTCAGACAATGGACGGCCCGCGGCCCTCACGCATCAGCGCGGCGGAACGCATCGCCCCGACGCATTACCGCCTCCGGACAACGGCCGGAGACGCCGGCATCGACCGGGTGGACATATACCTTGTGGACACCGTGTGCAGGATGGCTGTGTTCGCCTTCAGCAATGACCGGAAAACAGAACGGTTTCAGTCGCTTTATGTTCCCTTTGAAACGGGACTTGAGATGGATATGATCGACTTTCACTCGCTGGAACTGCCCGACGAGAGCGAGGTGGAGTGGGACGAAACCGACTTCGAAGCGTTGATTTCCGGAGCCGTACCACTCCGGGAGACAGATCCGAAAACAGACAAAACGAATAACGAATGACACTCGATTACGACATTATCGTCATCGGCGGAGGACACGCCGGATGCGAAGCCGCCTCGGCCGCCGCACGGCTCGGCTCGCGCACGCTGCTGCTCACGATGGACATGGCCAAACTGGCTGCCATGTCGTGCAACCCGGCAGTCGGAGGAGTAGCCAAAGGTCAGATTGTCAGAGAGATAGACGCATTAGGCGGCCAAATGGGCCGTATCACCGACCTCACGACCATTCAGTTCCGGATGCTCAACCGGTCGAAGGGTGCGGCAATGTGGAGCCCCCGGGCGCAATGCGACAAAACCCGTTTTTCGGAGGAGTGGCGTCGCACGCTCGAAAACACCTGGAACCTCTATATCTGGCAGGATGCCGCGACCGAACTGCTGTTCGCCCCGGCTCCGGAAACAAACGCGGCGCCGTCGGACAATCTGCCCGACGAAACCACAACGTCGTTCAATTCCGCGCCCGGCACGATTTCTTCGGCAGCCGAATCGGATGCGGATTCAGATCCGACACTCCGAAATGCACCGTCGGCCGCCGGAAAACTCGCCATCCGGGGCGTTCGGACCCGCATGGGCGTCGAATTTTCCTGCCGGAAAGTCATACTCACCTCCGGCACATTCCTCGGAGGAGTGATGCACTGCGGAGCCTCGCACGCCGAGGGCGGCAGGGCGGGGGACGCCGCTTCGCACGGCATTACGGAGAGTCTCCGGGCCATCGGTTTCGAGACCGGACGCATGAAGACCGGAACCCCGGCGCGCCTCGACGCCCGGACCATCGATTTCGAAATCCTCGAACCACAATACGGCGACGAAAACCCCGCCAAATTCTCCTTTTCACCCGAAACGAAACCGATCAAAGAGCAGCTTCCCTGCTTTCTGGTCTACACTTCGAAAGAGGTTCACGACATCCTCCGCACCGGATTCGACAGGTCGCCGCTGTTCAACGGTACGATCTGCGGCATCGGTCCGCGCTACTGCCCGTCGATCGAGGACAAACTCCGCACCTTTGCCGACAAAGACCAGCACCAGCTCTTCCTGGAACCCGAAGGCAGTTCGACCAATGAATATTACCTGAACGGCTTTTCGTCGTCTCTGCCCTGGGAAGTTCAATGGAAAGCCCTGCACAAAATCCGCGGATTCGAGGATCTGCACATTTTCCGGCCCGGATACGCCATCGAATACGACTATTTTCCGCCTACACAGTTGCACCATTCACTCGAAACGAAACTGGTTTCGGGTCTTTACTTCGCCGGGCAGGTCAACGGTACGACAGGATATGAGGAAGCGGCGGCGCAGGGCCTGATAGCGGGCATCAATGCCCACCGGGCAATGAAAGGGGAGAGTCCGGTCGTTCTGAAACGCGACGAAGCCTATATCGGCGTACTGATCGACGACCTGGTGACCAAAGGCGTCGACGAACCCTATCGCATGTTCACCTCCCGGGCCGAATATCGCATTCTGCTCCGACAGGACAACGCCGACATCCGTTTGACTCCGCTGGGATACAAAATAGGTCTGATTTCGCAAAAACAATACGATCATTTCACCAAAAAAAACACACTCGTAGAATCGCTTATTTCATTCGCCCGCGAACAGAGTGTCAAAGCAGCCGAAATTAACGACTATTTAAAATCGGTCGATTCAGAGCCTTTATCGCAGGGAAGAAAGCTTTACGACATTCTGATGCGCAATAACGTCACATTCGATTCGCTGCAAAACGCACTGCCCAAACTGCGGAAATTCATCGCGGCAAACGAAATAACTCCCGAAGCGATCGAAGAGGCGGGAATCCAAATCAAGTATAAAGGATATATCGAACGCGAAAAATTCATCGCAGAGAAATTGCGACGCCTCGAAAACATCCGAATTCCGGAAAATTTCGATTTTCATTCAATGAATGCTCTGACCATCGAGGCCCGGCAGAAACTCTCGCGCATCCGACCCGAAACGATTGGTCAGGCATCACGGATTCCCGGAGTTTCACCTGCCGACGTCAATGTATTGCTTGTAAAATTCGGGCGATAGGGTATAATGTTCCACGTGGAACAAGCGCAAGAAAAACACACCGGATACCCACACAAAACAACCAATATTAAAAAGCCACTCCTTCGGGAGCGGCTTTTTAATATCAATATTTCGCTATTTTACAGCACAACCGTACACCAGTCGTATTTATCCTCCGCACGACCATACTGAATATCCTGCAAGCGCGTATAGAGTTCCATGCAGTTCTTTCCTACCTCGTCGCCGTAATCATAAGATTTTTCGGTCTGCATATCGTAAATATATCCGATAGGGGAGATAACCGCTGCCGTTCCGCAGGCGCCGCACTCCTCGAAAGATTCCAACTCCTCGACCGGAATATGACGCTCCTCGACAACTAAACCCATATCGCGTGCAATCTGACGAAGGCTCATGTTGGTAATCGACGGCAAAACCGAAGGCGACTTCGGCGTGATATACTTGCCATCCTTGATACCGAAGAAATTGGCAGCTCCGCACTCTTCAATGTATTTATGCTCGGCAGCATCGAGGTACATGATATTCGAATAACCCATTTCATGTCCCTTTTCACCCGACAACAGGCTGGCCGCATAGTTGCCTCCGACCTTCACATCGCCTGTTCCACGTGGAGCAGCGCGGTCCTGCTCCCGGTCGATAGCAACCCGAATCGGTTTGATTCCCGATTTAAAATAGGCTCCGACGGGCGAACAGTAGACGATCAGCAGGGCTTCCCTGGCCGGTTTCACGCCCAATCCGACCGTCGTTCCGAACATCACCGGACGCAGATAGAGCGAAGCTCCCGTACCGTAGGGAGGAACGAAACGCTCGTTGCGCTTGACGACCTCGATGCAGGCATCGACGATCATTTCAATCGAAGGAACCGGCAAGCACAAGCGTTTCGCCGAGGACTGGAGACGCCGCGCATTGTCGGCAACGCGGAAAAGACGCACTTTTCCGTCTACACCGCGGAAGGCCTTGAGACCCTCGAAAAGTTCGATGCCGTAGTGCAGGCATGAAGCCGACATGTGCATCTGGATATATTCGTCATCGGTAACCACCATATCGCTCCATTTCCCGTCGGCAAAGGAGTAGCGAACATTGTAATCGGTTTTGCGATAGTCGAAGCCCAAAGCGCTCCAATCTGTATTTTCCATATCCTATGTTTTTAAAAGATTTATCGAAAATTAGCTATATCAACGATCAACCCACAACAGCCCCGTTGTGGGTTGCCTCGCCGGGTTGCAGCAGGCGCAGTTTTCCGGAAGCATCCTCCGCCATCAGAATCATACCGTTCGAAAGAATACCCTTCAGTTCGCGCGGAGCGAGATTCACCAGGACGAGCACCTGCTGTCCGACCAACTCTTCGGGCGTGAAATGTTCGGCGATTCCCGAAACTATCTCGCGTTTGTCGATACCCGTATCAATCGTCAGTTTCAGCAATTTCTTCGTTTTGGCGACTTTTTCGGCCGCCAGAATCGTCGAAACGCGAATATCCATTTTCTGAAAATCGTCGAATTGAATCGTATCTTTTTGAGGTTCAACATTTTGAGCAACTTCAGCGGCTTCATTGGCTGCTTTGGTCGCCGCAAGTTTATCCAGCTGACGCTGAATCACGTCGTCCTCGATCTTTTCGAACAGCAGAGCAGGTTCCCCGATGGCGTGTCCCGCCGGAATCAGGTCCATTGCACCGAGGCGTTCCCAGCCGAATTTACCGACAGCCAGCATCCGGAGGATCTTCTCCGCAGAGAAGGGCATGAACGGCTCGATGGCGATGGCCGTGTTGGCCGTGATCTGCAAAGCGATGTTGAGAATCGTCTCCACACGCGCCGGATCGGTCTTCACGACCTTCCACGGTTCGGTGTCGGCCAGGTATTTGTTGCCGATGCGCGCGATGTTCATGGCATCCTTCAGCGCCTCGCGGAAACGGTAATTTTCGATATTTCCTTCGAGCGAAGCCTTTACGGCGGCAACCTCCGCGATCGACTGACGATCGTAATCGGTCAGTTCACCGCAGGCCGGAACCTTGCCGCCGTAGTATTTCTGGGTCAGCACCAGCGCCCGGTTGACGAAATTTCCCAGCACAGCCACCAGTTCGTTGTTGTTGCGGGCCTGGAAATCCTTCCACGTGAAGTCGTTGTCCTTTGTCTCCGGAGCATTGGCGCAGAGCACATAGCGCAGGACATCCTCCTTGCCGGGGAACTCCTCGAGGTACTCGTGCAGCCATACGGCCCAGTTGCGCGAGGTCGAAATCTTGTCGCCTTCGAGGTTCAGGAACTCGTTGGCCGGCACGTTTTCGGGCAGGATATAGTCGCCGTGGGCCTTGAGCATCGACGGGAAGACAATGCAGTGGAAGACGATGTTATCCTTGCCGATAAAGTGGACCATCTTGGTGTCCTCCGACTTCCAATAACGTTCCCAATCGGGCGTAAGGTCCTTTGTAGCAGATATATAACCGATAGGAGCGTCGAACCACACATAGAGCACCTTGCCCTCGGCCCCCTCGACGGGAACCGGGATGCCCCAGTCGAGGTCGCGGCTCACGGCACGCGGCTGAAGACCTCCGTCGAGCCAGCTCTTGCACTGCCCGTAGACGTTCGTTTTCCACTCCTTGTGCCCGTCCAGAATCCATTCGCGGAGGAATTCCTCGTAACGGTCCAGCGGCAGGTACCAGTGTTTCGTCTCCCGCTTCACGGGTACGGAACCCGACACGGCGCTGTGCGGGTCGATCAGTTCGTCGGGCGAAAGGGTAGAGCCGCACTTCTCGCACTGGTCGCCGTAAGCGCGGTCGTTGCCGCACTTGGGACAGGTCCCCACGATATACCGGTCGGCCAGGAAGGTCTGCGCCTCCTCGTCGTAATACTGCATTGATGTCTTTTCGATGAACTTGCCTTCGTCGTAAAGTTTCCGGAAAAAGGCCGACGCCGTCTCGGCGTGGGTCTTGGACGAGGTCCTCGAATAGATGTCGAACGACATGCCCAGCCCCTCGAACGATTTTTTGATCAGCGCGTGGTAACGGTCCACGATCTGCTGGGGCGTCACGCCCTCCTTGCGGGCCTTGATCGTGATGGGTACGCCGTGTTCGTCCGATCCGCAGACCGAAATCACGTCGCGCCCCCGAAGCCGCAGGTAACGCGTATAAATGTCCGAAGGTATGTAAACTCCAGCCAGATGGCCGATATGTACCGGACCGTTCGCATAAGGGAGCGCCGATGTCACGAGGTAGCGTTTGAACTCTTTTGCCATAAATGTAAAATAGATACAGTATTACTAATTTCTGTCAAAATTACTAATTTTTAAGAGAATCGGGAACGAAAAGCACATATTTTGTGAAAGGTTTAAAGAAAAGAAGGCGCACCCGCCGGGCACGCCTTCTCGATCTCACCGGAAAATCCGGCCTTTATTCGAACTGCAATTCGTCGAGCAGCCATCCGGCTCCGGCGAATTTGTCGATGACAAACAGCACGTAACGCACGTCCACGGCAATCGTCCGCTGCAATTCGGGTTCGAACGCCACATCGCCCGACATGGCCTCCCAGTTGCCGTCGAAAGCCAGACCTATCAGTGCCCCTTTGGCGTTCATGACCGGGGAACCGGAGTTGCCGCCCGTGATGTCGCAGTCGGCCAGGAACGCCACGGGAAGCTCTCCCCGTTCGTTGGCGTAACGGCCGAAATCCTTCGCCGCATACAACTCCTTGAGGCGGGCGGGAACGGTGAACTCCGTTGGATTCTGCGGATTCTCCTTCTCCATCACGCCCTTGAGCGTCGTATAGTAGTTATAGTGAATGCCGTCTGCCGGATCGTAGGGCAGCACGCGCCCATAGGTCAGACGGAGTGTGAAATTGGCGTCCGAAGCCCAGGCCTTGTTCGGCTGCATGCGCATCAGCCCCGCAATGTAGAGCCGCTGTCCGTCGGCGAATTTCCGCTTCCCGGCCAGCTGCGCCGCCGCCAGTTCCCGCATTTTCGCCGTATAGGATTTGTTCAGCAGCACGGCGGGATCGTTCGAAACGTCCGTTCCGGCGGCGGCCGCAGCCAGCGCCTTCCGCTCGTCGGCGAACACCGAATTGTCGTAGAGATAATCCACATAGGCGTCCGTATCGCCGCCGAACCGCTTGCCGATCACCTCGGCGAACACCGAAGGCAGCTCCTTGCAGTTCTCCCCGACGATCCGGAACATCCGCTTCGCCACGCGCCGGTCGGTCGGCATGTTGTAGTCCTTGTAGAACGCTTTCAGCGCCTCGGTCAGCTCCCCGCCCTTCTTCGAAACGGCCAGGCGCGCCGGTGCGAGAATCTCCACCGAACGGCCTATCGCCTCGCTCAAGTACTGGCTCGAAGCGAAATAGGGGGCCGTCTCCTCCACCGATTCGCGGATCAGGTTCAGAGCGTTCGAATAACCTTCCGTAGGCAGCGTGTTCTTCGCCGCCCAGGCGGTGAAAGCCGCCTCCTGCTCCTGCTTGCGGCCCTTCACGTCGAGCCGGCGGATACCGCGCGACTTGCCGATCGAGTTCTTCCAGTAGTTCGACGACTGGGCGTACTTCGAAGCGTACTGAATGCGGACCTTGGCGCTGGCGGCCATGTCCTCCTTCAGAATGGCCTGCCGCTCGCCGCGGATGAAGATGCGCTGCGGGTTTTCCACTTCGAGCAGACGGTCGATCTCGTAGGAGGTCATGTAACGCTGCGTCGACCCCGGGAAACCCATGATCATCGCGAAATCCCCCTCGTCGTAACCGCCGAGCGAAATCTTCAGGAACTTTTCAGCCTTGTAAGGGCGGTTTTCGGGCGAATAATCCGCCGGCCTGTTGTCCGGTCCGGCATAGACGCGAAAGACCGAGAAATCGCCCGTATGACGCGGCCACATCCAATTGTCGGTGTCGCCGCCGAACTTGCCGATCGACGTGGGAGGCGCACCGACCAGGCGGACGTCCCTGAAGACCTCGATCACGAAGGCGAAATACTGGTTGCCCCCGAAAAAGGACTTGATCTCGACATCCATACCGGGATTCTCCCCGGCGAGGCGTTCCGAAACGGCCTTCACCTGTCCGGCGACCAGCTCTTCCCGCTCCCCGCCCCCGGCGATGTCGGGCACGGCGCCCAGCACGTCCGGCGTCACATCGACGATCCGGCGGATAAAGCGCACCTTGAGTCCCGGAGCCGGCAGCTCTTCGGCGCGCGACATGGCCCAGAAACCGTTCTTGAGGTAGTCGTGCTCCACGGACGAAAGCGACTGGATCGACCCGTAACCGCAGTGGTGATTGGTGAACAGCAGTCCGTCGGGCGAAACGATCTCACCCGTGCATCCGCCGCCGAAAATGACGATGGCGTCCTTGAGCGAAGAGTTGTTCATGCTGTAAATCTCCTCGGCCGAGAGTTTGCATCCGCGGGCCTTCATGTCCTTGCTGTTCATTTTCTGGAGATAGGGCAGCATCCACATGCCCTCGTCCGCCGCCGCCGAGAGCGTGACGCACGCTGCGGCGAGCAGTAAAAAGATTTTCTTCATAAAGTGCATTAAAGATTAATCGTATGTAATCGCTTCAGATTATTTGACATTGATCATATTCAGAATGGACCGCTCCGCCGCCCGGCGCACCTCGTCGTCGAGCACGATCTCGGGCGATTCGTTCTCGAGGCACGCGCAGATGTTCTCCAGCGTCACCATCTTCATATACTTGCAGTTGTTGCATCCGCACGTCTCGTCGTCGGGAGGCGCCGGGATGAACTCTTTTTCCGGATAACGCCTCTTCATCTCGGCGAGGATTCCCGCCTCGGTCACCACGATGAACTCCTGCGCGTCGCTCCGGCCGCAATATTCGAGTATCCCCGCCGTGGAACCCACATAGTCGGCCACTTCGACGATATAGGCCCGGCACTCGGGGTGCACGACGACCTTCGCCGCCGGATGCTCCCGTTTGAGCGTCAGCAGTTTTTCGAGCGAAAACTCCTCGTGGACGTGGCACGCTCCGTCCCACAGCACCATGTTCCGACGCCCGGTGAGCTTCTGGATATAGGAACCCAGATTACGGTCGGGAGCGAAAATCACGGGCTGGTCGGCGGGAATCGACTCCACTACCTTCAGCGCGTTGGACGACGTGCAGCAAATGTCGGTCAGCGCCTTCACGCCGACCGTGGTGTTCACATAGGAGACGACCGTGTGACCGGGGTATTTTGCCTTGAAAGCCGCGAATTCCCCGGCGTCGCACGACTCGGCCAGCGAGCACCCCGCCTCGGGACAGGGGATCAGCACCTTCTTTTCGGGGCAGAGGACCTTGGCGGTCTCGGCCATGAAGTGCACTCCGGCGAAGAGGATGATGTCGGCGTCGACCGACTGCGCCCGGACGGAGAGGGCGAGCGAGTCGCCCAGAAAATCGGCGACGGCCTGCACCTCGGGCGTCGTATAGTAGTGCGCCAGGATCACGGCGTTTTTCTCGCGCTTGAGATCCCCGATGCGGCGGCTGAGCTCGGAGGAGTTTTCCACGTTCATTTTTTATTTTTATTCCTTTAATTAATTTAAATAATAAAAAAGGAAGATAAATATGTTTGGAAAATTATATTTAATTGCAACACCAATTGGAAATTTAGGAGATATTACGTATAGAGCTGTTGAAATATTAAAAAAAGTAGACATAATTGCTGCTGAAGACACAAGACACTCATTAAAATTATTAAATTATTTAGATATATCAAAACCGATGATTAGTTATCACAGACATAATGAAGATACTAAAACTGAAACATTAATAAATTTATTGAAAGATGGTAAAAATATAGGATTAATAACAGATGCTGGAACTCCAGGAATATCTGATCCTGGTGAAGAAGTAGTAAAGCAAGCAATAAAAGAAAACATAGAAATAATACCGATCCCTGGTGCATGTGCTCTAATAAATGCATTAATTGCATCTGGACTAAATACAAAAGAGTTTGCTTTTTATGGATTTTTGCCATTAGATAAAAAACTTAGAAATGAAAAAATGGAAGACATACAAAAACAAAATAAAACAATAATTTTTTATGAAGCTCCACATAGATTAGAAAAAACACTTGCAGAATTATTAGATAGATTTGGAAATATTGAAATTGTGATTGCAAAAGAACTTACTAAAATACATGAGAGTTTTATTAGAGGAAGAATAGAAGATATTTTACCAACCTTAAAAGATGTAAAAGGGGAATATATAATTCTATTTGAGATGCATAGCAAAACAGAAAAACAAATTGAAGTAGAAACATTAAATCAAATGACATTGAAAGAACAGTATAAATATTATGAAAACCAAGGAATGAATAAAAAAGATATAATAAAAAGAATTGCGAAAAATAATAAAGTGCCAAAAGATGAAATATACAAAAAATTTATATAAAAAAGACGGGGCCAATAAACCTCGTATTTTTTATTTATTATTTATTATTTTTTTAAATTATCAGAAATATTTGATATATTTTGAGCACATTTTTCACAAACTAATTTTCCTTTGTAATCTACTACATTTTTAGTTCCTCCACAGAAAACGCAAGTCTCTTCGTATTTTTTTAATATTATAGAAGAACCTTCTACGTATATTTCTATAGGATCTTTCTCAGCGATTTTTAGCTTGTTACGTAGTTCTATAGGAATAACGATTCTTCCTAATTCATCTACACGTCTAACAATTCCAGTTGACTTCATGTCTATAATACCTCCTACAACAAAATTCGACATCAATCTACAATCATGATAACACATTCATTTGTAAAAAACAAGTAAAATTTGGAAATTTCATGAAATAGTTTCAAAAATAAAGTAGAAATTGAAAAAATTTACTGTAAAATTTAGTAATTGTAATAAAAGTTTACTGATGAATAAAAAACAATATAATGAATATTAAAGACTGGTTTGAATAAAATTAAATAGATGGAGGTACATATGCTAAATAAAATATGGCCATTTTTTATAATTATTTCGTTTATATTTGCTTTATTAACTGGAAATATAAATAATTTTAATAATTCGATTTTTAATTCATGCACTCAAGCAGTGGATCTTATAATAAAATTATTTGGTACTATGTGTTTATGGAATGGATTGATGAAAATTGTACAAAAATCTTCATTAATTAATAAGCTTAGTAATATGATTAGCCCACTAATGAAATTTTTATTTCCAAAAATGAATAAAGAAGATAAGGAATATAAAGAAATTACAATAAATATAATTGCAAATCTTCTTGGAATCGGTAATGCGGCAACACCACTAGGCTTGCAAGCAATGAAAACTATGCAGGAAAAAAATCCTAATAAAGATACTATAACTGACTCAATGGCTATGTTCATAGTTTTAAATACGGCTTCTTTACAATTAATACCAACAACCGTTATTGCCGTAAGAGCATCAATGGGGTCGACAAATGCTGCTCAAATAATTCTACCAGTATGGATCGTTACACTGGTGGCAGATACGGCAGGAATAATTGCAAGTAAGCTTCTGATGAAAAAATTTTAAATGGTTGAAAAATAATTACAGCTTTTGCTACGTCAAACTTCATTTAAAACGCGGTTACATACAGAAAGTATGTGCCCTTGCATTTAAAATTTGTTTCTCTTGCCAAAATTTAATTCTTTCGCAACCTAATTTTTGTAAAGGAAATGTGATTTTAGTATGAAAATAGTTAATTATATATCGACAATTGCTGTTCCAGTTGTAATAATCATAATAGTCATTTATGGAATTGCAGATAAGAAAAAAGTATATGATATTTTTGTTGAAGGTGCTACAGAAGGAATGAGCATAGTTATTAAAATTTTTCCTACATTATTAGGAATATTTTTAGCTGTAGGTGTACTTAGGAGTTCAGGATTATTAGAAATAATTACAAGAGCAGTATCTGTTTTTACAAATAAAGTTGGATTTCCGAGTGAAGTAATGCCACTTGCAATGTTAAGACCAATATCTGGAAGTGCATCACTTGCTGTTGCAACAGACATAATGAAAACATATGGTGTTGACAGTAAAATTGGTTTAATTACATCTACAATAATGGGTTCAACAGAAACTACATTTTACACAATAGCAATATATACAGGAAGTATTGGAGTGAAGAAGATAAGGTTCGTATTAGTTGCAGCATTAATTGCAGATTTTGTAGGAATGTTAACATCTGCAATAGTTTGGAACATTATACTTTAATCATTATTTGTGATATGTTTCATTATTTGAAATTTTGAATGCTCTATAAATTTGTTCTAATAAAAATATTCGTATTAATTGATGTGGAAATGTCATTTTTGAAAAACATAGTTTTTCATTGCAATAATTTAAAACTTGCTTCGAAAGGCCAAGACTTCCACCAATAATAAATGTAATTGAACTATTACTAATCGATAAGTTTTCTATTTTTTGAGAAAGAGCAACAGAGTCGAGTTCTTTTCCCGTTAAATCTAAGGCAATTACATAAGAATCTTTTTTTATATGAGAAATTATATTTTGCCCTTCTTTTTCTTTTATTTCCTGTTCTATTTTTTCACTAGCCTTTTCTGGAATTTTCTCATCTTGAAGTTCAGTAATGGTTAAATTGCAAAACCTAGATAATCTTTTAGAATATTCCAAAATTGCATCTCTAAAAAAACTTTCCTTAATTTTTCCGACACAAATAACATTAATATGTAACATAAATTTTTATATAGTCAAGGTAAATCGACTAAATCCTTTCTTTTTAAGCAATATCTATAAGTCCACTTGGACCATCTCTTTTAGCAATTCCAACTTTTATATCATTTTCATCATGATGATTGCTAATAATTTCTTCAACTACAGTTTTGTAAGCAAGTTCTGGAAAGTTATTTTCCTTGCTTAAATGCCCAAGCATTACAGAATTTAGACCGGTTTTCATAAGTTTAGAAACCAAATCACCAGAATTATAGTTAGATAAATGCCCATCTGGACCGGCAATTCTTTGCTTTAATTGATATGGATATTTTGAATATTTCAAAATATCTGGGTCATAATTAGATTCCAATAATACAAAAGAACTCTTTGATAACTTATCAAAAATCTCTGGTGTAACATGCCCTAAATCTGTTGCGATGCTGATTTTATTTTTTTTATGTAATATGTTAAAACCACATGGGTCAGCGGCATCATGAGGAATGCTAAAAGGCTGAAATGTTAAATCTTTTATTTCAAATTCTTTGTTAACACTAAACTTTTTTTGATTTTCTTCTAAAATTTTTGCTTGCTGTTCTGGCATAGCATTCCAAGTATTTTCGTTTGCATAAACCGGAATATTATATTTTTTAGAAAGAGTTCCTAAACTCTTAACATGGTCAATATGCTCATGAGTAACAAGTATTGCATCAATATCAGTCACTTCAATGCCAATAAGAGAAAGTGCAGAAACAATTTTCTTAGCACTTTCTCCAGCGTCAACTAATATTTTCGAATTTTCAGTTTCTACAAATAAACTATTACCAGTACTTCCACTAAATAAACTACAAAATTTAAACATATTAATTCCTATTCTTCATTAACTCTTGTAATATTTGCTCCGAGTTTTCTAAATTTTTCTTCTATACATTCATAGCCTCTATCAATATGATCAAGGTTATATAAATCTGTTTCGCCGTTTGCAATTATTCCAGCAATTATCAAGGCTGCTCCTGCTCTTAAATCTGATGCATAAACTGGTGCACCAGATAAGAAATCGACTCCTTCAAAAACAGCGCTTTTCCCTTGTGCTGTAATGTTTGCTCCCATTTTATTTAATTCAGCTGTATATTGAAAACGAGATTCCCAAATGCTTTCATTAATAATACTTGTGCCATCTGCAACAGATAACACAACACCCATTTGAGGCTGTAAATCAGTTGGAAAACCTGGATATGGCAATGTTTTTATTGTAGCCTTAGAAGGACGTGTATCACACCAAACGTGAACTGAATCGTCTCCTTCTTCAACATTTCCACCTATTTCAAGTATTTTAGCAGTTAAACATTCTAAGTGCTTAGGAATACAATTATGAATAACAACATCACCTTTTGACGCGATTGCTGCAAGCATAAATGTTCCTGCTTCAATCTGATCTGGAACTATTGAATATGTTGCGTTCCCATGTAATTTTTTTACACCAGTAACCTTAATAACATCGGTTCCTGCACCGTGAATATCTGCCCCCATAGTATTTAGAAAGTTTGCAACATCAACAACATGAGGTTCTTTTGCTGCATTATCAATTGTTGTAATTCCCTCTGCAAGCACTGCTGCAAGCATAACATTAATAGTAGCTCCAACAGAAACTGTATCCATGTAAATTGATGTACCCACTAATCTATCTGCTTCTGCAATAATCTTACCCTGAGCAACTGTTGTATTTGCTCCAAGTGCCTCAAAACCTTTAATATGTTGGTCAATTGGACGGGCACCCAATTTACATCCGCCAGGAAGTCCAACTTCAGCTTTGCCACAACGGCTAAGAAGTGACCCTATTAGATAATAAGAAGCTCTGAACTTGCTTGTAATATCTAAAGGAGCCCTAGTTGAAGTTATTTTTCTTGTATCTACTTTTAATGAATTTTCTGTAAGCCATGTGATTTTTGCACCTAATTTCTCTAATATTGTGCATGAAAGCTTTACATCACTTATATTTGGTACATTTTCTAATGTACATTCTCCATCTATTAATAAAGTTGCAGGAATTATTGCAACTGCTGCATTTTTTGCTCCGCTTATATTTACATCGCCTTTAAGCCTTGTTGGTCCATTTATTACTAATTTCTCCAAAGTAAAATCCCCTTTCTAATGTGTATAACCTAATAAACTACCTATATATATAACATAAAAAAGAAATATTTACAATAAAAATGTGTAAAAAAGATAAGTTAGCTATTTGCCAACTTAACTTTAATATTTTCAAATAATTCTACGATTTTAAACTTAAAAGTTAGACTAGAATTATCATTAGAATTTGTTATTAAATCATATTCTTCATCAGACATATTTTCTTGTAGTAAATCTTTCGAATCATCTGGAACAATACCAGAAGATACATCTACAAAGCAAAGAGGAGGAAACATTACACACCACCAATTTTGACCAGAAGCCGTTCCAATTTTTACTCTAAGGGCATCATAAATACCGGAAGGAAGAGAGACGTCTCCATAGTGTTTAGTTGGAAAATTATACTGACCAATTTCCACAGTAACAGGGTAATTATAATCATTATCGTAAACAACTTTCTGAGCAATTTCTCTAAAGTCGTCAAGATGCTCAGAAGCAATATTCATAGCATCTTCCTTTGAAGAAGCATCTGCACAGATAGAATTCATATATTCTAATAATGCATCTCTAACTTTATACTTTAAATTCTGATCTTCTACAGAGTCGCTATTTGCTATAACGTGAAGTCTAAATACTCCATCTGCAATATCGGAAGAAACGGCATTAACGTATGAAATTGCAGAAAATAATGTAAAAATAGTGAAAAGTAAAATAAAAATTACAGCTCTAAAAATTTTTTCTTTACAAAACATAAATAAATCACCTCTAAA
>ERZ773114.370-NODE-370-length-56501-cov-9.225100_pt1 | contig 56501 bp, 56 predicted proteins | sample MGYA00580564_ERZ773114 | MGnify/ENA primary metagenome ERZ773114 (study PRJEB29015, sample SAMEA2737836) | human gut metagenome | biome: human gut; feature: human-associated habitat; material: faeces | place: China | collected 2012 ... | reverse complement strand
TAAATTTGACTGTTCAAAACTCAAAAAGTAAAGTTTTTGTATTATTTTATTTTATTTGAAATTTTAACATATATAATTTTATTATAAGATTAGTAACAGGGAGTAAGATTATGAAATTTGTCGTAAAAAAAGAAGATTTGTATAACGGTATTAAAATTGTTGAAAGAGCTACTTCAATGAAAGCTTTACAGCCTGTTCTTTTAAACATTTTAATCGAAACTATTGATAAAGGTACAATCAAACTTGTAGCAACAGATTTGGATTTGACTGTAATTGCCGAAGTAGATGCTCAAGTTGAAGAAGAAGGAAAAATTACATTACCTTCAAAAACTCTCAATGAGATAGTTTCGAAGCTCGGCGACAAACTTATAACTTTTGAAATGAACGAAGGTGAAACATCTGTAAACATTACCTGCCAGAACTCAAAGTTTGATATAATCGGTATTTCAGCTTCTGAATTTCCTCCCGAATTTGCATCAGTTGATGTTAAAGAAGAAGAAGGGTTTGAAATTGAAATAAGACCTTTTGTAAAAGCTGTAAGACAAGCGGGTTTTGCTGCTGCAAGTTACGAAACAAGCAATCTTCTCTCAGGTATTGTCTGCGATATTTCGCAAAATATTATGGAAATTGCATCTACTGACGGAAATCGTCTTGCCAGAGTTCGTGAAACTATTGATAACAAAGACAATCACTCAAAACAATTAATAATTCCTTCAAAAACATTGAATGAATTTATTAAAATGAGCAGTTTTATAGATGAAGATGCTGTTAAAATTTACACGGAAAAATCAAAATTAATAATTAAATCAGAAAAAACAACAACTATTTCTAGATTATTGGAAGGTCAATTCCCGAAATACAATCAGCTTATTCCCGCTGAAAGCCCGAAAGAAGCTCTTGTTAATGTTTCACAAATGACTTCGGCTCTTGAACGTGTATCTATTATGGTTAACGAAAAAACAAGTATAGTTAAACTTGAGTTTAGCCATAATAATTTAAAACTTTCAGCTGATACTCCTGATTCCGGTAAGTCTGAAGAAAATATAGATATAGATTATGCAGGAGAAGAACTTGCAATTGCATTTAATTATAAATTTGTATTGGAAGCTTTGAAAAATATTGATTCCGATGAGGTTAAAATCGGATTAAATACACCGCTTTCGGCTACAATGTTTAAGCCTAACAGCGAAGAAGATTACGTCTGCCTGATTATGCCTGTACAAATCAGATAAAAACAGGACTTAACCGTTTATTGCAAAGTAAACTTCTTTAAGGCGCTTTTTGCTTATATGCGTGTAAAGCTGTGTTGTAGATACATTGCTGTGCCCCAGAAGTTCCTGCACAACCCTTAAATCCGCACCGTTTTCAAGAAGATGCGTTGCAAAGCTGTGCCTTAAAGTATGCGGGGAAATAGATTTGTGAAGTTTTTTTCCCTGCTCATGAATAAACGTATAAACTTCCTGACGTGTTACTCTTTTTCCTTTATCATTAATCAAAAGATATTTTGTTTGTAAATTAAATTTTTTCAACAAATAATCTCTTTCCGGAAGAAAATTTTTAATAGCCTGAATAGCTTTTTTTCCGAGCGGGACAATTCTGTCTTTTGAGCCTTTTCCGGTGCATTCGAGAAATTTACTTTTCAGGTCGTAATCCGTAATCTTCAAATTAACTAGTTCCGACACACGCAGTCCGCATCCGTATAAAAGCTCAGTTATTACCCTGTGAAGCTTTGATAAATCCTGATTTAACAGATTATTAATTTCTTCAACAGTAAGAACTTTCGGAAGTTTTTGCGGTACTTTCGGCTGTTCAAGTGTGAGCGCAGGATTTGTACAGGTAATTTCATTTACGCAGGTCCATTTGAAAAATCCTCGCAGCGATGCAATTTTTCTCATTATACTTGTTGCCGAAAATTGCTTTTCATGCAGGTTTCTGACGTATGAATTAATTTTTGCTCTCTGTATGGAGTTTATCTCAATATTACCGCAGAAGTTTAAAAAATCGCTCAAATCTCTCCTGTAAGCTTCAAGAGTATTTTCCGCAAGCCCCTTTTCAATTTCCAAAAAATCCAAATATTCCGATAAAATTTGCATATCCATAAACAATTTATACTACATATTTAGTTTAATGACATTCAACGTTTATATGATATAATTAAAATGAACAAAAATTTGACTTTTGTCGTTCTATAAACGTAGAAGGAGAAAAAAGATGAAAAAATTATTATCAATATTAATGGTATTTACAATGTTTATGGCTGCAGGTTTGAAAGCTTTTGCCGATGACGCTCAGGAAGCTTTGAAATTTTTCAACAGTTACGTTGCGGCTGCAAACTCTTACAGTCCTGCCGTTGCGTCAATGTATGCGCCAAACGCTAAAATTATAAGACAGGTGGTTAAACCTGACGGAAAACTTGTTGATGTTACAACAGACACTGCAACTTATATAAGACAAATGAAAATCGGTCAGGCAGGTGCTAAATTAAGAGGTTACAAAAATAATTATACTAATGTTTCTGTAGCTTCTCTCGGAAACGGAGCTTATAAAGTCAGTTCTTTAAGACAGCCAACAGGAGAAAATTATAAATTAAAAACATACATGATTGTAAAAAAACAAAACGGCAGTTGGAAGATTACAGAGGAAATGATGCAGACTAAAGTGCAGACTTTTCTGAAATATGCAAATAAAAAATAGGAAATTATGCTTGATAAATTCAGATTTTTAACAGCCGGTGAAAGCCATGGCAAGTGCTTAACCGCAATAATAGAAGGAATTCCGTCAGGGTTTGATATAAACCCTGACTTTATCAATAGCGAATTGAAACGCCGTCAGGGCGGTTACGGACGCGGCGGAAGAATGAAAATTGAAACTGATACGGTGGAAATTACATCGGGTGTTCGTTTCGGCAAAACATTAGGTTCGCCTGTTACACTGGTAATTAAAAACAGGGATTTTGAAAACTGGCAGAAGATTATGAGCACAAATGCCGAAGATTTTACTGATGAAAAATCTTTTTCAAAATACCGCCCGGGGCATGCGGATTACGCGGGAAGTGTAAAATATAATCAAACTGATTTAAGAAATATTCTTGAGCGTTCAAGTGCCCGCAAAACTGCAATAGAAGTTGCTGTCGGTGCCGTGGCAAAACAAATTCTTTTACAATTTGATGTAAAATGCAGTTCAAGAATTATTCAAATAGGGCATGGAAAAACAGAAGAAGAATTTCATGCGGAAATTGATAAAGCAAAAGAAGCAGGCGACACTCTCGGCGGAAAATTTGAAGTTGTGTTTGAAAATCTTCCTGTAGGTTTAGGCTCTCATGTTCACTGGGACAGGATGCTTGACGGTAAAATAGCGCAGGCTGTAATGAGTATTCCTGCTGTAAAATCGGTTTCTATAGGAAATCATCATGCTTATAAAATGTTTGGCAGCGAGTTTCATGATCAAATGTATCTTGAGGACGGAAAGATAGTCAGAAAAACAAATAATGCAGGCGGTATTGAAGGCGGAATGACAAACGGTGAACCCATTGTTGTTACTGCTGTTATGAAGCCTATTCCAACATTGCGTAAACCTTTGAATACCGTTGATTTAAAAGATTTGAGCGAAACCGAAGCTCATTTTGAACGTTCAGATACCTGTGCCGTTGAAGCTTGTTCTGTTGTTGCAGAGAGCAGAATAGCATGTGTGCTTGTTGATGAATTTCTTTTAAAATTCGGCGGTGACAGTTTAAAAGAAATTAAGAACAGGGTTTGATTTTTCTTTACAATTATAATTCCCGCGTGTTAGTATTAGTCTATGCTCGAGCTATTTATTACAGGTGCTGACAATAATTCGGACAAAATTTTTGTTACTGCGGGACTTACGGCTACAATGCAAAGTTTGGGATATTCCACAGGTGTTTACAAGCCTGTGGAAGTCGGAGCTGTAAAGATTAACGGGTTTGTACAGTCACATGATATAGCTTTTATAAAATTTATTGATCCGTATATTAAAACTTATTATTCATATCTGTTAAAGCAAAATGCTGCTCCTTTAATAGCTGCTGCCGCTGAAAATCTTATTATTGATAAAAATACTGTTTTGAAAGATTTTCAGAGTATTCAGGATGTTAATGAATGTCTGGTTGTTGACGGAGTTTCAGGGCTTGCAACCCCTCTCAGCAAAAATTTTCTTGAAGAGGATTTGATAAAAATACTGGATTTGCCGTTGTTAATGGTTGTTTCCGCCAAAACATCCACGATAAATAATGTGATTTTGTCAATAAACCATGCAAAAGAAACAGGAATAAAATTCCGCGGAGTAATTCTCGGTAGTTATCCTGAAAATACTGATGACGTGAATATTAAATTAATGCCGCGTTTGATAGAAGAATATACTGATGTAAAAATTCTCGGTGTTCTTCCTTCATTTGACAGAAATTTAAATCCGAATGATCTTATTACGGAAATATTAAACGGTGTTGATATAGAAGCCGTTTTTGATGTTCAAATTGCAAAACTACAATTGTAACAATTTATTAAAAAAGCTTTTAATTAAGTATTTATGCGCTTATAATACTCAAAAATGCATTACACATGCATGTTTTAAGGCAAAATTTTAAATTCACGCGTTTTTATTATAATGTGTGTAAAGTGAAAGGTTAAATTTTTTAAAATGATAGAAAAAGTAGCATTTACTTCTAATACAGGTATTTCGACGGATATAAAACCCCAAAATATTTCTGATAAAAAGCAAAAGGAAAAAGCTGATAAGGGACAGGAATATATCTTGTGGGGTTCATTAGCGGCTCTTGCAGGACTTGGTGTCTATATGCTGCTAAGAAAAAATCCTAAAGCTGTTAAAGAAACTGCAGAAGAAGCTGCTTCTCAAACTAAAACCGCTTTGGATAAAGCAAAAGGTAAAAATTGGGATATTCCTTCTGTGTCCAAAAAGAAAAGGATAAAAAATACTTCTGCTAATCGCAATCCAAAACCTGTATCAAACGAACGTGAAGCTCAAATAATTCAAAATTTAAATACTCAACATGCTGATACAAAAAGCAGAAGTTTAGTTGAAAATTCTTCACAAAATATAGTTACACCTGAACATCAGGCAGCTTATGACAGAAGCATTTCATACCAGCCTTTAAATTCAGAGCAAAAAAATAAACTGGCTGAATTACAAATGGAGAATAAGGCTGAACGTGAACTTAAAAATTCTGTTGAAGCAAATTTGGATGGAATTACCCGAAAAGGAAGAAAGATTGAATTTTCACCCTCTCAGAAAGATCAGGAATTAGCATCAATTGAAGGTTCTATTAAAAATCTTGAAAGACGAATTGCAGGTGCTAAACGTTTCGGAAAGAATACAAATGAGCTTGAAAAACAACTGGCAGCACTTATAGATAAGAAAAATTCGGTTACTGCCTCATAGTTTTATGTAGTTACAAATTGTAACATTATATGTTTTTTATATAAGAAAAAGTCAATTTTTTCTTAACAAACTTTTTTATACATATATAAAGAGGTATAATTATTTTATGGATAAAAGAGAGTTTACCGTAATTGATAATGAGACTAAAACAGAAGAAAAGGTTCAAAAGAAAACCGTTCTTCAAACAAATCCTATTGTGAAAAAATTTGTAGAGTTTCAGCAGGAAAATATCGGTAAATTCAGTGTGAAAGATTTATTTAAGAAATAATGTACCAGATTAAAAATCAAATTTATCAGGAAATGACAAAAACACAGAAATCTGCTCTGTGTAATTTTTTGCGTGCTCTGGTTAAAAAATCTCCGCAATTCAGCGTAGAGGATATTTTAGATAAATTTCTGGAAGATGAAAAATATTATTTAGAGATTAACAATCCGCATTTTGAATTTCTTCAAAACTATCTTGACGATAATAAATTTCTTGATGAAACATTGCTTTATCTGGAAGAGTGCCGCAAATATTATGATTATAAGAAAAAGCAGGAGCCTTTAATTCAAGCTCAGAAAGAATTTGAAAAGAAAAAACGAAACTTCCTCAAAGAAGTTAAAATGTCAAAGGAAACTCCTACAAAAAAACAGCTTTATTATTACGACCGTTTGTGCAAAAAATATAATATAGAGAAAAAAGAGTTAACCTCAAAATTAGAGGCTAGAAACGAAATAGAAAGTATATTAAATGAGTATTCAAGAGATTTTGAAAATATTGACAGATAGCGGAATAGAACCTAATGAAGCAAATGTTGAAGTTAAGATGCTGCTCGAGCATTTTGCCGATTACGGAATTAAAGATATAATTTCTGGTAATAAACTTACGGCTGAAAAACTTGAATTAGTAAGAGAAAAAGCTGAACTTCGCGCAAAAACAAGACAGCCAGTTCAGCATATAATAGGGTTTGCCGACTTTATGGGCGAGAAGTTTATCGTAAACCCGTCTGTTTTAATTCCGCGCGATGAAACTGAAATTTTAGTAAGAAAAGCCGTTGAAATAATTAATAAAAATAATTTTAAAACAGCTCTTGATGTCGGAACAGGTTCCGGCTGTATTGCCTGCATGATTGCAAAAAATACCGAATGTCAGATTATCGGGGTTGATATTTCGACAGATGCGCTGAATACTGCCCTTGATAACGCTTCAAGGCTGAATTTATTTAATAAGGCTATTTTCAGAAAATCCGATGTTTTTTCAAACGTTAAACCAGGTGAAAGCTTTGATATTATTATTTCAAACCCGCCTTATATACCGCCCTGTGAAAAAGAAAATATTCAAATTGAGGTTAAGTTTGACCCTCAAGAGGCGCTTTTTACAAAAGATGAAAAAGGTTTGGAATTCTATGAAAAGATTACAGGCGATGCTCATAAAGTATTAAACAAAGGCGGATATTTAATGTTTGAACTCGGGCTCGGGCAATCGCAGGACGTAAAATCTTTAATGGAAAAAAACGGATTTAAAGATATTGAAATCATAAAAGACCTTGCAGGAATTGACAGGGTTATTACAGGAAAACTTGATAAATAAAGAAAGGAGAAATTAATGAAAAATTTTCAAACAAAGTTTATTCCATTTTTTCATAAGTTTAACAAAGCTTGTGTAGTGGTATCTGCCAGCGTATCAGCTCGGGGGGGGGGCGTTTTCTAAGCCGTAATCAACAGGCAAGTGAGACCGCTAATTATTTACAAGGATTTACTCTGGCTGAGGTGCTTATAACTTTAGGGATTATCGGTGTAGTTGCAGCATTAACTGTTCCAACTCTTATTGCCGAGCACAGGTCAAAAGAACTAGAAACTAGATTAAAAAAAAGTTATTCATTAATTGGGCAGGTTCTTGACATGTATTATGCTGAAAATGGAGAGAGGGTAAAAGCAGGAGATGTTCAACCGTATGAATTTAAAGAAATTATTAAAAGGTATGTTAAAGTTGTCAGAGAGTGTGAAAGTACTGGTACACCTATAGTAGGATGTATTCCTGCAAGTTCTTTAATTGACAATAAAAAGGTTTATAAAACATTTAATACTTCAACTTATATATATATGAATTTTTTTGATGACGGTCAGCTTATTTTACCTGACGGAACTTTATTGCTAATAGAGAATGCGTTTACAAGTCTTTATGTTTCTGTTGATGTAAACGGATATAATAGAAATCCGAATAGACTGGGACATGATTTATTTATTTTTAGTATTGATAAAGACGGTAAGTTAATACCGGGTGGAACTCAGAGTTTTTATGAAAGTAAAAATGATGATTACTGCTCTAAAACATCGACTAATAATATGAATGGTGCAGGATGTACTTACAAAGCGTTAACAGAGCCTGACTATTTTAAAAAGCTTTAAAACATAAACTAAAAAAATGCCGGCAATAGTGAGGCTTGCCGGCACATTACTTTAATTGGATTAAAGTAAAGAGGTGATGATTATATGTGAATTTAGTTTACATAGTCATACGGTTTGCTTCCTGTTGCTTTATATAAGCCGATTGCATCTACCATACATTCAACTTTTTGCTGGGCAACGAGTTTGTCTATCGTTAGCAGATTTTCATGGTATTGAATTAAATCAAGTTTGGAAATCGTTCCTTCATTGAATTTATGTTCGTTGTATTTGTAATCTGCTTTTTCCAAATTTGCCTGAGTTAATGTCTGATTCATTTTCTCTTTATCCATTCTTGAAGCCACAAGTGCATCGTTAACTTCCTGAATAGCTGTCAAATTTGTTTTGTAGTAGTCTTGCAAAATTCTTTCATAAGTTGCTTTTTTCAATCTGATGTTTGCAAGTCTTCTTCCGCCCGTGAACAAAGGTAATATTGCACCGCCCGCAAGTCCCATTAATGCGTTTTTGGTTGTCAAAATGCTTCCCAGATCGCCTGCATTAAACAGTGCAAATCCTGAAATGTTAATTGTCGGAAGAAGTTCTTTTTTAGCAACTCTAACATCAAGCCCTGCTTTTTCAACCATTAATTCAGCTCTCATGTAATCAGGTCTTTGCATAATTATTTCTGACGGAATACTTGACGGAATATTTAAATCATATACAAGCTGATCTAATGAAGTTCTTTCAATTGAACCGGCATTTTCAGGGCTTTCTCCTATAAGCACGCAGAACTGGTGTAATAATTTCTCTCTCTGTTTTTTAAGCTCAATTAAATCGGTTTGGCCTTGAACCAGTGCTTTATTAGCTTTTACAGTATCTGCAGTTGATGTTAAGCCTTCTTTGTTTCTTGCAAGCATAAGATTATAAATATCCTGTCTTTGCTTAACTATTTGTTCTTGAAGTTCAATAGTTTTGTCAAGTTTCACGATATTTAAATAAGTTGTTCCGACAGCTGACGCAATTGAAATATATGCAGCTCTTTCATCAAGCTTTGAACCTTCATAAAGTTTTTTAACCGCTTTTGTTTTATCTCTGTTTTTCAGAAAAATATCAACTTCGTAGTTAATCATTGCAGGTGCAATGAAAGCCCACTCGGTACTTGTGGTATTTAGTCCTTTCATATATGCAGGAGAAAATCCGACGCCTGCCTGCGGAAGTTCGTTTGCAAACTGAATTTTAACATTCTGGTAATATTCCTGAACATTTAAAGATGCCATTTTTAAATCGTAATTATTTAATATAGCTTTTTGAATATATGAAGTTAAAACATCATCATTGAAATTATCCCACCAATTCATATTTACATAAGCAAATTTATAATCATCACTATTCTTTTTGTTCTTTTTAATCATGCTTTTAAATTGTTTTGGGGCTGCTGTAGATGCATTGTTATTTTCAAGCGCAAATACAGGCATGATATTCATGCTCATAAAACTTGCCAATAATGCTATTGATATTATCTTTCTCACTTTTTTAAATTCCTTATTTTTGCTGCTTGCATTTTTGATAATGATATGTTAGCATAATACTGTTGTAAATGCAACATATTTTTTTTACAACATATGTTAATATAATAATTTAAATTATAATAGAAATTATGACAGAATCGAAATTACAGCATTATACAGACAGTATACATTATGAACTTGAGCAGACCGCAAGGCTTATGCGTATTCTTACGCTTCAGCTGTTTGAAAAACTGGAAATTTCAATATCTCCCGATGAATATTTTGCACTTGATACAGTGTCGATTAATGCGGGGATATGTCAGAGAGATCTGGCAAAATTACTTTTGAAAGATAGAGCAAATACCGGTAGAATTCTAAATTCTCTGGAAGAAAAAGGATTTATTACACGATTTATTGACACGAAAAACAACAGACTTGTTAAAAAAATGGGGATTACCGAAGCAGGCTTGAGAGAACTCGGTTCAATAAACAAAAAAATTAAAAGATACTTTGACGGTATTACCAAAAAGATTTCAACCGAAGAAGTAGACAGGGTTCATGAGGCTCTGAAAAAATTCAGGCTCGATTTGGAAAAAAATGTTAATATGAATATATAATATAATTGATAACATGAGGTAGAAAATGGAAGAACAAAATACAGTTACAGAAGAACAAGACGTAAAAAAAGAACATAAACCGTTTAAAAGATATATTGCTCTGGGAGTAGGGCTTGTTGTAGCAATTGCCGGAGCTTTTGTAATTCATGATGCATTAATGTATCAGTCAACAGATGATGCCTATGTCGAAACAACAACAGTTCAGGTTGCTCCTCGTGTAAGCGGTCAAATTACCGATGTTTATATCACGGATAACCAGAAGGTTAAAGAAGGCGACCTTGTTGCAAAGATTGACCCGGCTGACTATGAAGTCGCTCTTGCACAGGCAGAGGCTAAATATGAAAGAACTCTTTTAAACCAGAAAAATGCAAAAGCTAACTTTAAAGCTATGCAGACAAATATTGATGTTGCAAAAAAAGATTTGGACAGATATAAAAACTTGTATGCACAGGGTGCCGTTTCAAAACAAACTCTTGATACAGCTCAGGCAAAATACGATTCAGCACAGGCAAATTTGACACAATCAGAAGAAGCTTTGCTTTCGGAAGGCGGAAATAAAGTTGCCGATGCAGACTTAAAAGAAATTAAGGCATTGAGAGATAAGGCAAAATTAAATCTCGGATACACAAAAATTTATGCACCTCAGACCGGAACTGTTTCTTCAAGACGTGTTGAAAAAGGTATGTATGTAAATGTAGGTTCACCACTTTTTGTAATTGTTCCCGAAGATGTATGGGTAGTTGCAAACTTTAAAGAAAATCAGCTTCGCCACATGAAACCGGGTCAGGAAGTTGATATTAAAGTCGACACTTATCCGAATAAAGTATTTAAAGGAAAAATTGACAGTATTCAGCGTGCATCAGGCGCAAAATCAAGTTTATTCCCGCCAGAAAATGCGGTAGGTTCATTCGTTAAGATTGTACAGAGAATACCTGTAAAAATCGTATTTACAGAAAAAATTGACCCGAATGAATATAATATCGTTCCCGGTATGTCAGTTGTTCCTAAAGTAAGGGTTAAATAGCAAACAAGGAGCCTTAATTAAAGGCTCCTTACAAATATAAAACGTGGGGAAGTATGTCTACACAAGAACAAGTTCAGGAGTGGAAACCTAAAACCAATCCCTGGTTAATAATTTTACCCGTTATGCTTGCAACATTTATGTATGCATTGGATGAAACAGTTGCAAACGTTGCATTGCCGCATATTGCCGGTTCATATTCCGTCAGCAGTCAGGAATCTATTTGGGTTTTGACAAGCTATCTTATGGCAAGCAGCATTGTTATCCCTATGATTGATTTTTTCTGTAAATTTTTGGGAAGAAAGAATTTCTTTATGCTTGGTGTTTTTATATTTACTATAGCATCTTTTTTGTGCGGAATTTCAAATTCTATCGGAATGATTGTATTAGCACGTGCAATGCAAGGTTTCGGCGGGGGCTGTCTAATGCCAATGGCTCAGGCGGTTTGTATGGAATGTTTTTCAGGAGAAGCAAGAAATAAGGCAATGGCTGTTTTTGGTCTTGTTGTAATTGTGGCGCCTATTTTAGGTCCTGTTATGGGCGGTTATATTACGGAAAACTGGTCTTGGCCTTATATCTTTTTTATAAATGTACCTGTAGGATTTTTCTGTATTGCTCTTGCAAAAAGATTTCTTGAAGACCCGCCTTATGCTTCTAAGCAAAAAAATATTCATTTAGATAAATGGGGCTTTCTATGGCTGTGTGTATGGCTTATTCCTTTACAGGTCGTTTTTGATAAGGGTAATGATGCTGACTGGTTTAATGCCCCGTGGATTTGCTGGCTGACAGCAGTTGCAGTAACAGGTGCTGTTTTATTTTTCTACACGCAGGCAAAAGGTAAAAATCCTCTTGTAAAACTTGAGGTTTTTAAAGATACTAATTATGTTTTTGGTACTGTAATGCTGATTTTAATAAATGCAGTATTACTTGCCTCTCTTGCTATTTTGCCTCAGATGCTCCAATATATGATGGGATATGATTCATTCTTAAGCGGTTTAGCGATTATGCCGAGAGGTCTTGGTTCTCTTACAGCGTTATTAATTTTCGGCGGTCTTGGCGGAAAGATAAGTTATAAAACTTATGGTATAGCTGGTTTAACCTGTTTGGGTTTGGGAGGCTGGATGTTAGGTCTTTTAAACCTTGAAATTAACCCTTTTAATATTGCTATTCCGAATTATATTTTTGGTATGGGATTAGTATTTTCTTTTATGCCTATAACTACCTTGTCCTGTATAACATTAAGAAATGACCAGATGACAAACGCATCGGGTCTGCAAAACCTTTTAAAAACAATCGGCGGGGCAATCGGGACTTCTCTTGTTGCAACAATGATTTCGCGATTTTCACAAATTCACCAGAACGCTCTTGTAAAAAATTTAAGTATTTCAAATTCCGTATTTATGGAAAAATTAAGTACATACGCAGGTTCATTTGTTCATCAGGCAGGCGATATGATGAATGCAACTTATATGGCAGGTAAAATGCTTTATAACGAGCTAATCCAACAGTCTACCCTATGTGCCTACATGACTACTTTTAAAGTATTCGCTTTGGCTTGTTTTATTTTAATTCCTTTTATGTTTTTATTAAAAGGAGAGAGGAAAGCAGAGAATTAAAGATATATGTCAAATCAAGAAATAAAAGAACAATGGACCCCGTCTGTCAACCCTTGGATAATGATTATACCGGTAATGCTTTCGGTATTCATCTACGTTCTGGACGGAACAATCGGCAACGTTGCATTGCCTCATATGGCGGGAAGTTTTTCGGCAACTCGTGATGAGTCAATGTGGATTTTAACAAGTTATTTGATTGCAGCAGGTATTGTAATTCCTGCCGTGGACTTTTTCAGTAAGGTTTTCGGGCGTAAAAACTTTTTTATAATAAGTATTTTAACATTTACAATTGCTTCAATGCTTTGCGGTATGGCAAAAAACATTGAATTTATGATTCTTGCAAGAATAATGCAGGGATTTGGCGGCGGCGGAATTTTGCCTATATCACAGGCAATAATCATTGAGAGTTTTCCGAAAGAAAAGCGCGGCATTGCGATGTCCGTTTTCGGTATGGGCGTAATTCTTGCTCCGATTATCGGACCTGTTTTAGGCGGCTGGATTACTGATAACTGGACATGGCCATGGATTTTTTATATAAATGTTCCTTTTGGATGTGCAGCTGCTATTTTGTCACAAAAACTTGTCGAAGATCCTCCGTATGCCAGAAAACAAAAGAATGTAAAAATTGATAAAAAAGGTTTTTTCTATCTTACTATATGGCTTGTAACTTTACAGACCGTTCTTGATAAGGGAAATAATGCGGATTGGTTTAATGCTGCATGGATATGCTGGACTTTTGCTGTTTCAGTTATTGCATGTGTTTTGTTTTTTCATTCACAGTTAACCAATAAGGAGTCTTTAATTGACCTGTCTGTTTTTAAAGATAAAAACTTCTCTGCCGGAACTATAATTTCCGTTGTAATTCAAGCAGTTTTGTATGCCTCTCTTGCAATTCTTCCACAATTTTTGCAGAGCATGCTCGGATATACGGCATTTTTAAGCGGTGCAACAATGATGCCGAGAGGCTTAGGCAGTATGACTGCAATGCTTATGACTGCAACATTATCAAATAAAATTGATAACAGAATTCTTGTTGCTGTGGGTTTAAGCTTGCTGGGCGGTTCAACTTTAATATTTGGTTCATTAAACTTGCAGATTTCAAATATGAATATTGCAATCCCTAACTTTGTAATGGGTATCGGTATGGGGCTTTCTATGGTTCCGATTATGAATTTATCAGTTGATACACTGAGAAACGAGCAGATGACAAACGCGACAGGTATTCAAAACCTTTTGAAAAATATCGGAAGTGCAATCGGGACATCACTTGTAGCAACAATGCTGACAAGATTTGCACAGGTTCACCAGTATATGATGGTCGGCAAGACAAGCGAGTTAAATCCTGCTTTTATAGAAAGAGTACAATCGACAGCGGCGGCTCTTGCGGGTTATGCCGAACATTCGGTTGCGCAGTATATGGCACAATATTCGTATTACGGACAGCTTATAAAGCAATCAACTTTATGGGCATTTATAGATTCGTTCAGAATATTCGGTGCTTTGTGCTTTGCAGTAATACCTCTGCTTCTTTTGATGAAGAAATTGAAAAGAGCGTAATTAGTTTTATTTATAAAATATATTCGTATGTATTACGAAAATAGTTGATTGTTATATCTATTATCTTCGTATAATCTCTAAATATGCTTGAAGATACTAAAAAAGAGATTATGAAAAAGTTTGGCAAAAAGGTTAGAATGTATAGAGAAATGGCACAACTAACCCAAGAGCAATTAGCCGAAAAATGCAATTGTTCAATTCAAACAATATCAGGAACGGAAACAGGTTATAGTTTTCCATCTTCAACAACCCTTTTTAAGATATCTGAGGTTTTGGATACTCCTCTTTCATATCTTTTTAATTTTGGAACTGATAGTAAGATTAATGAAAATGAGGCTTATACAATAGTTTCTTCTCTCTTTTCTAAGTTGGACAAAGTTCAACAAGATGTGATTTTAAAAGTTATGATAGAATTGGCAAGAGACAACAAATAAAATAATTTAACCTTGCTTTTTTGCTTTAATGTACGCATTTATACAAGTTAAAAAATATTCTGCGTCTGCATCATTTAATTCACTAAATTTAATTGAAAACGCCTTTAAATAATCTTTTTTTACTGTTTCGTTAAAATTAAAAATTTCATTGTATGGAAGTTGTAAAACTCTATGGATATTTTCAAGAGTATCATGAGAAACAAAACCATCACCGCGTTCAATCCTTACTAATGAATTTCTGTGTACTCCAATTTTGTCTGCAAACTCTTCCTGTGATAAAGACAATGAAGTTCTTAATTGTTTTATTCTGTTTCCAAACTCTTTTTTCAGGCTCATAGTAAAAGTCTAGACCATTAAATGAATTCAATCCATAATATTGTAGGCTACAATTAATTGTACAGTTTTATGTTAAATTTACCCAACTGTCTAATAGCCGGGTAAAATAAATTTTTATAAAATATAAATTATATCGTATGATATACGATATAATTTATAAAGGAGTTAAAAATGAATAAAGAGTTATTGACCGCTCAAGAGTATGAAATTTTAAAAATGCTCGCCGATAGCTGTCCAAGAAAAAATATCGCTGAAAAACTAAATATATCTTATAGTAAATGTAATACAATTGTTAGAAAAATATTTAAAAAATTTGATGCGCCTAATACTGCTAATTGTATTTATAAAGCTTATTACGAGGGTTTTTTAAAGTTTTAACAGACAGAAAACCGGCATCTTTTTTTAAGATACCGGTTTTCTCAGGCTTCGAACAAATTAATTACTGTTTGTTTTAATGGTGTTCGGCTGATTTTGATTTTACTCGCTGCAGCCAAACGCAATAGTAATGTGTTCTCTTGGATTTACAGCAGATATCTTATATCCGCGCGGGTCAACAAGGTAAGCAAATTCGTCGCCTGTAGTTTGGAATAAGCCCATTGTACCTGATAATGCAGTTCTTGTAACATCTACAGGAGCTTTAACAGTTTCCCATAAGCCGTCGCCGAGGTTACGTGCAGCAGCACCGAATTGTCCCTGGAATGCGTGGCCTAACATGTAACCTGCATCGTTAGATACGTTTTCTGCGGCGTTACCGACGTTTGTGATGATACCGCCGACTGTTCTGCCTGTTACACCGATTAATGAACCGGCAAGTGTAAACGGTGCTTCTACCAATCTTGCTACAGGGTTAACCTGTTTTGATTTATTAACCTGTGCCTGCAAAATTTGTTTAGGTAATTTTGTTTTGCATTTACCGCTTTTGATTTCGGTGAAAGACAATTTTAAAGCACCTTTATCACAGCCTGAAGGTCTGATAACTTCTACAACCTGACCTGTTACTGTAGAACCGCAGGGATAAGTTACACCGTTAATTGTTACGTCTTCAAGAGTGTTTGCTCTGAAGTACTGCCCTACGTGAGATGATTTTGCTGTTAACTGGTCAATCATTTTTACTTTTAATGTAGGAATTTTAACGATTTCTTCCTGTTCTACAAAAGCGTTTTTGTTAACAGGGCAAGCAGGGCAGATGTTGTTGGCTGTTTTCGGGTTTGTATCGTAACCCAATGCCACACGAACCGTTTGCATCATTGATGCAACTTCTGCTCTGGATGCTTCTTTGTTAGGCATAATCATGTTCGGATTAGGCATATCTTTTAAAGCTCCGCTTTCAAGTGATTTTGCAACAGGTATTTTTGCCCAGTTTGGAATTGAGCAGCCGTCTGCATATTTGCTTAAGATTTCGTCCGCTTTGCATTCGTCGATATCGCAAGTCATACCTTTAGCAATTGTTGTTAAAGCTTCAACCCTTGTTACAGGATGGTTAGGCTTGAAGTTTCCGTCAGGATATCCTTTTAACAGATCTTCATCAACTGCTTTTGCAATTGCTGCATTAGCCCAGTTGCTTTTCGGAACGTCTTTGAATAATCCTTCACGGGGCATGTCGCACTGGTCAAGGTTAAAGCCTTTAACTAACATTGTAGCGAATTCTGCACGTGAAATATTTCTGTTAGGTTTGAAATAACCGTCAGGATAACCTACTACTACGTCATTAATAGCTAATTTATCGATGTCGCATGCTGCCCAGAAGCCGTTTGGGACATCGGGAAATTGACATCCGCCGAGGTTTGCTGCAGCACCTGTTGTCTGCATAATTTGGTTAGGAATTTCGTAAGGAACGAAAGATTTTCTTACTGCATCAATTGAGTTTGTTGACTGGAAGTCAATCGGGCAATTGTTGCCGTCCATTAGTCTGTCATTTCTGTCAATAGGAATACCGTTATGTCTTGTCGGTGCTTCGTTCAGGCAAGGCATCTGGGTAGCTGCACCGGTAACCTGACCTTGAGATGCTACAGTTGTACCGTTAACTGTTGAAGACAAAGTTCTCGGTGTTCCTGCTAAGGGTGTGTCTGTTGAAAAGATAGAGTTTGCAGGCTGGCCTACATAGTTGTTTGTACCGTAAATTGCATTCGGATAGCCGTAAACTTGTTTCATATCTTTTCTGTCAGGTTTACCTGTTTGAGGGCAGATAGCACATGCAGGTTCTGCAGGCTGGTCGCAGCTTATTTCATCAGGACAGCCGCAATCTGATTTTTTCTGTGTTTCGCAAGGGTCACACGGATCTTTGCAAGGGTCTTCGCACGGATCCGGTTTCTGACAGTCACAGTCAGGTAATGCTTTTTTACACTTTGTACAAGTGTTTGGTTTTGCAGTTTCACACGGACATGCAGGACCTGTTACTACAGGTAACGGTTCAGCGCAAGGTGCCGGAGTTTCCGGTACTTCGCAGGGACAAGCCGCCATTGCTTGATTCAAGGAACACGTTGCTATTCCAACGGCAATTGCAGCTGCCACAGTAAGTTTTTTAATAGTCATTTTTACCTCCTTGTGTTATGGGCTTTTTACTAAAAACCCCAAAAATATTTTTAAAAAACAAACTAATACTAGATTATGTACTTTATTCTTCTTTATAAACATTACCGTAAGCGGTTATTCGGTCGGGCTATTTGATTATGGGGGACTATAATGTAAATATATATGTTGCAAAATTCAAAAAAAGGGTTATAATGGTATTACAAGGAATGAAAGAATAAAATATAAAAAATACAGGCGCTATTTTAATAAAATAGTCAGTTTTCTGTATTAAGAAAGGGTAATTTATGAGGAAATTTTGTAAACTGCCGCAAAGGTATGTTTCTGCGTTTACATTAGCGGAAATGATGGTCGTCATGCTTATAATGAGCATAATTTTGGCAGCTATGGCGCCCGTAATGACAACACGAAGTAAGGCAGACAGTTCGTCTCCTTGGCGTTATTCCCCCGAGAACTTATCTGACGCCTATTTTGGAGCAGGCGACAGCCAGATAGCCATGATCGGTCAACCCAATAAACTGGAAACGGATGATGCCGCTCGTCTGATTTTAACCACTAGCAGTTCATTGCCCGTTCATTTGTCCTTTAAGCGTGACAATACAACCTTGGGTCGTTTACAGTTTATAGATACCAACTTAGTCTTAGGTAACAGTAGTATGGACCATTTAAACGGCGGTAGTAATAATATTAGTATCGGACCTAATAATTTAACTCAAGTAACCAGCGGCGGGAGTAATATTGCCATCGGTGACAGTGCATTAACATCAACAACTAGCGGTACCAGTAATATCGGTATTGGTACAACCTTAGCCTCTAATGTCGGCGGTAATTATAATGTCGCTGTAGGAGATGATTCTTTAACTAAAGCAAATAGCAGTTGGAACGTAGCTATCGGTACGAATGCTTATCAATTGGGCACGGGCGGCAGCAATACGATAATCGGCGGCGATGCCATGTCTGAAGGCAGCGGTCAAAACAATGTCGCTGTCGGAACAAATGCTTTATGGTACGGTAATGGAGACGGCAACGTGGCCATCGGAGCGAATTCAAATTATAAAAATAAAACTTTAACCACTTTCAGCAATACAACCGCTGTTGGTTTTTCTTCATATGCAGGCGGAGCAGGTGCTGTTGCTATAGGTTCTGAAGCATTAACTTCTTCATCAGATGCTATTGCAATCGGTCATGGATCTCAAGCCGATGGAGAGAGTTCTATCGCCATCGGCAGTGTAGCTGAAACTGCAGATACAATCGCATCCGGTGTAAGATCAATTGCCATTGGTGACGGTGCAGTGGCTGCTTCATCGGATACAATCGCCATCGGCACATATGCAAAAGCTTCTAAAGGCAGCCTGGCGATCGGTAATATTTCGTTAATGAATGTAAGCAGCGGGGAATACAATACCGCTTTAGGTCATGCAACCTTGCGTGATAACACATCAGGCAGCAGAAACATTGCAATCGGTAATTCTGCAATGTCCAGCAATATATCTGGTTCTTGGAATACTGCTGCAGGTAATTCCTCTTTATATAGTAATACTTCAGGTGACAGTAATACCGCCGTCGGTAATACATCTTTAACCAGTAATACCTCAGGTGATAACAATTCAGCATTTGGCGAAGGTTCTTTGTATTCTAATACATATGGTTCAAACAATGTCGGTGTCGGTTATAACTCATTAAGAAATGCATCAGGCGGCAGTAATAATACCGCTTTAGGCTCAAATGCGTGCATTAATGTTACCGGCAGTAACAAAACCTGTATTGGTGCTAATTCAGGACCTGAATACGGTAATAGTTGGGCAAGTGACAGTGTTGAACGTATATTTGTCGGAAGTAAATCTAAATTTAATGATGGTCCGGCAGTACTGGAAGTTCATAACGGTACAAATAATCATTATATTTCAAAAGGTCCGAGATACTTACCGGAAACAGCTGTAGTTGTAAATGGCTCTTTAATTGTCAAAGGACCTATAGTCGCTTCTATTCCAAAACTGGGTTCAAATGCTCATGAACCTACAGGCTCTCAAATTGCGGCTTTGTTTGGAAGTGATGACGGTTCTGGAAATATCAGAGATGCACATAATTCTTTTAGAACTAACAGTAATTCTGTTGAAAATTATTTTAACAGCTATGGTGTTTTTAAAGGTGTAAACGGGAATGTTAATAACTTATCTGACCGCCGCTTGAAATATGTTGGTAAAGAAAGTACAAACGGTCTGAAAAAAATTAAACAACTGAAAGTATTTAACTATACTTTTAAAAAAGATGAAACCAAAACACCTCATGTTGGGGTAATTGCACAAGATTTGCAAAAAGTCTTTCCTGATGCAGTAAAAAAGGGTACAGACGGCTTTTTGACAATCCGTTTTGAAGACATGTTTTTTGCAATGATAAATGCAATAAAAGAGCTAGATACCCGCCTTACGGCATTGGAAAAAGAAAATCAAGAGCTAAAAGCTCGTATAGAACGACTTGAAGCGAAATTAAAATAAAATTTTATACTGAGAAATAAGTGTGTTTAAGAAACACACTTACTTTCATTCCTTCTCCCGCTTCTAGCGGGAGTTTTCCTTTATTTATACATCATACGGATGATATTTAGCCGAAACAAAAAAGTTTCAAAGTTTATAAGCCGTATAAAAAATTATTAGATATGAAAAACGAAAGTTTTTCATACCTCCTCCCCAAGTCTGGTAGCCGTTCTTACTAAAAAGAATGGCTTTTTTTTATGTTAGTAGTTCCTATAAATACACTCTTCTGTATGTCGGGTGAAGCAGCACGCTTCATTGAACCTGCATTTCTTTTTCAAAGCCGAATAAAGAGCTTACAGACTCATCATCATGTATTCTTGCGATTGCCGTTCCGAGCAGCGGTGCTACTGAAAGCTGTCTGATATTCGGCGGCATTTTTGACATATCCAAAGGTATGGTATTCGTTACTATACACTCTTTAATGGGTGCATTTGCAAGTCTTTCGATGGCAGGTCCCGAGAATACAGGGTGTACAGCACATACATAAATATCTTTTGCACCTTCTCTTTTAAGAAGTTTTGAAGCTTCACAGATTGTACCTGCGGTATCAATCATATCGTCAAACATTACACAGATTTTATCTTTTACATCACCGATTACATGGGATGCTATTGCTTCATTATGTTTATCACGGCGCTTATCTATGATTGCAAGCGGACACCCGATGGATTTTGCAAAATGTCTGGTTCTTTGAACACCGCCTGTATCAGGGCTTACTGCAACCATATCTTCACTGTCAATGTTTAAGCTTTTAATATAATTAGTAAGAATTGATGTTGCAAAAATATGGTCTACAAGAATGTTAAAGAAACCTTGAATTTGTCCCGTATGCAAGTCCATAGCAAGAATTCTGTCGGCTCCTGCAGTAGTCAGCAAATCTGCAACGAGTTTTGCCGTAATAGCTTCACGACCGGATGTTTTTCTGTCCTGTCTTGCATAACCGTAATACGGAATTACTGCTGTAATTGTTTTTGCGCTTGCACGTTTAAATGCATCAATAATTATTAATAATTCCATTAAGTTTTCATTAACGGGATTGCACAAAGGCTGAATAATAAAAACGTCATCCCCTCTTACACTTTCTTTGACCTGGACATAAATTTCTCCGTCGGCAAAGTTTTTAACTACCATAGGACCGATTGAGGTTCCTAAATAATCGGCAATTTCCTGTGCAAGTTTAATATTTGAACGCCCGGCAAAAAGTTTTATATCATGCGTCGGGTTAATTGTTCGTTCCAACTGCGGGAATGTCATTTCTGCAACCATTCTTATTCCTTTCAAAGTTTATTAATGCTTTATTATTATATAATTTTAAGGTTCTGACCTCAATATTTTTTTAAGTAATATTACTAAAACATGTGCATAAAATTTTTTGTCATGTTTTTTTCAGAATAATTTAGCATAACTTTTAAAAGATGACCATTATTTGTCAATTAAGGAAAAATCTTTAGGTAATTCGTCCTCAAAAAGTTTTACAAATTGCCATGTCTTCATGTTGAAAGCTTCTGCAATCTTAAATAAAGTAGTGGTTTGAGGATCTTTAATTCCGCGTTCAATCGTGCTGATTATAGAACCCGAAATATCATTTTCACTGGCAAGCATAAATTGACTTTGTTCGCCCCTGAGTTCTTTAACCTTTTTAGCTAAAGCTTTTAAAATCATTTGCTTTTTCTTATCGACTTGCATTTTTTTATTTTATACGTATAGTAAAATTATCGCTTTCACGAACGCGATGACACGTGGGTTAATTAATGTTAAAGCAGAAAAAGAAAATCCTTTTGGACCTCGACGGGGTGCTGAATACATACACAAATGACTATGAACCTTGCTATATCCCTCCGGCAAGAGATGATACGCTTGAATTTGTAAGGCAGCTTTCTCAAAACTATGAAATAAAATTATTTACCACACGTGATAAGTTTCTGGCATCAATATGGCTTATAGAAAATCATCTGGATGATTATATAAAAGATATTACTAATGAAAAAGAAGTTGCGTGGCTGATTGTTGATGACAGATGTGTCAGGTTTAACGGACATTATGACGAGCTTCTTAGAGATATTGATAACTTCAAAGTCTGGCATAAAAGTTAAAATCAACAAATGTTAAATTTTGGTTAAAAAAACGGGTTTTTAGCAAAAAAGTGACAATAATGTAAGTGTAGTTGATAAGAACTTAATTGAAAGGAAGTGTTAGATATGAAATTTTTAGTAAGAAAAGCTCCGGAAAATTTTATCAGAACAGTAAATGATGAAATCAGTTCTTTATTAAACAGACACTTTGACAGCTATTTCCCTGAAGCTGCTTATTGGGAAGAAATGGATAAATATTCAATGCCTGTTGAAATTTCAGATAAAGGTCGTGATTATGAAGTTAAAGCTGAATTACCGGGAGTTAAAAAAGAAGATTTAGATATCGACATTGATAAAAATTACATCGTAATTAATGCTAAAAAAGAAGAAGAAAAAACTCAGGACAATAAAAATTATAAAAAATCTGAATTTAAATATGGAGAATTTTCACGAACTGTATATTTCCCTGAGGAAATAGACACAGACAAAACAGAAGCAAAATTGGAACATGGAGTTTTAAAAATTCACGCACCGAAAAGATACACCGAAAAAGATGCTAAAAAGAAATTAACAGTTAAATAAAAAAATATAAATCATATAAAAAACAGGCAGATAAAAAAATCTGTCTGTTTTTTTTAATAAAAGTGCTTGATTTTAAAAAATGTTCATGATACATTTAATTTTGCTGACAATACGGGCTGCTAGCTCAGGTGGTTAGAGCGCACCCCTGATAAGGGTGAGGTCGGTGGTTCGAGTCCACTGCGGCCCACCATTTAAAAAAAGAAGTCTTAAATGACTTCTTTTTTATTGCGTAAAAACAAGTGTTTTCAGAGTTCTTGCAAACTGTGAAAAATTGACACCAAAAATGACTAATTTCCTGTAATTCAATATTTACAAGCCTTTTAAAAGTTCGATTGTTAATTTAATCAACTTTAGAGTAGTTTCCATTCTCTTTTAACTTTTTTGCTCGTTGTTCTTTATCCAACCTTTGTAATATTTGAACAAATCGAAAGATTAGATATTCTTGTTCTTCCTTTGAGTATTTTTCGCCATCAAAACTAATCCTGAAATTCGGTTTTTTGTTTGTCATAAAATTTCTCCTTTTGATTATGATAATATTTATATGTATTTGTTCTTGGTAAAAAAGGAAAAATAAATGACAAATTTGCCATATTGTATTTATTTAGAAACTTCTGCGGTAAATTATCTTGCAGATAGTTTCACGGTTGAGGAGTTAATTACAATTAGAAAATTAATAAAAAAAGAAAAAAATGCGGATTTTTTTATTTCATCGGTAACAATTGCGGAAATATTATCAACAAAAGATGAACTACGAAAAGAACAATTGATTTATCTCATGCAAAATATTTGTAATGATAATTTGCTAAATTCCCCGTCAGAATTTTTAATTAATTATATTAAAGCAGGAATGCCGAGAATAGAACAAAAATATGAATTTTATTCAAATTATGAATTATCAAAGGTTTGGAAAGATTTATGCAAGAATTTTAATAAAACATTTATTTATGATTCAGATAATTTAAAAGAGAGAATAAAGTTTTTACAAAAAGAATTTTCAGAAGTTGTAGAAATTTTATTCAAAGAAAATTCTTATTTGCAAAATACAATTGAATATGCAATGGAGCGAAATAATGAAAACAAAACATTGAGTAATTATGCAAAAACGATAATAAAAACTTCATGGCTATTAATTTTTATTATATTATGTTGTGGCGTTGATTTACTCGAAAATTCATTAATAGAAGATTACTGGAAGGATTTGAAATTGGAAACAACATTGGATAGACTTATTTTTTCTGTAGAAAAACTTTCAAAGTTAACTAAATTGGGACCAATAGTCATGATGTCAAGAATGTTTTATTGTCAAAAAGAGGAAAAAATTAATCGCGGTACAATAATTGATATGCTACATAGTATTTATTTGGTTTATTGCGATACATTTTTAACTAATGATAAACATTTTATTTCGTTTAAAAATAGTGATAATCATGTTAATTTTAATAAAATTCAATTAGTTTCAGAAAATATATTTTTTAAGCAATTAAAAAATATTATGAATCAAGTTAAATAATAAATGTTATGCTGATTTTAAATTTATAAAATCTATCGCATAAATTATTTGAGCCATTTCCTCTGATTTTAATTTTATTACAAATTGTTGCAATAAAAGTTCGAGTTTCGCCTCTTTTGCTCCATATTTAAAAGAAAGAGCTGAAAAGGCTCTTTTTTAGTACCTTAAAATCTTCTTCGACATGTTCATTGTGGAGTAGATCTTTTATTTGTTTATATAAATTTTTGAAACATGATTTATTATAATAAATAGATTTAAGCCCGTTATATTTTAATTTTCTTGCTCTATATAATTTAGTTTGTGGCAAAAGCCATGAAGCACATTCTTCTTTTACTGATCCAATATTTCGATAATTTTATGTTGAGATAACTCTTGATTTTTGATTTTATAACAAAAATCGTTCCAAATCATTTCATTTTTACTATAAGTATCCATTATTAGATAGTATAATAATTTGACCCAAATATCGTTGTGGGATTTACTTTCTATAATTTCATCTAAATTATATAAATTGTTATTCTCTTGCATATTAGAATTTTATCATAACATTTTTATAGTTTGTGAATTTTTGTTAGTTTATTTTTCACTTTCATTTCGCTACGCTCCATTTCAGATGCAGGCTCACAAGTTTCACCATAGGTTCAACTGTTCGCTTTGTAAAAATCATCTATAAACCCTCGTATATTATCAAGCTCTATATTGTATCTTTTGCCTTGTTTATCAACACAGGTTGCGTAATCTATCTCAGCATCAGCAAACTTATTTTTCCAAATATAAATCAGCAACCCGATTTCTTGAGTCTTTAAGTTCAAAATCTTTGTTCCATAGAGTGCATAGTTTTTTTCTGGCATTATTAATTCCTTTCTAGTATCAAATCTGAATAGATATCATCAGGCTTTTGAGGGTCGATTAAAAATTCTTTCATAAATAGAAATCTTTCACCGTAAGCATTTTCTTAAATTACAGTGTCAAAGTTGTAGAATCCGATTACTTTATAATATTCGTTATCAGTTTTATCAAACCCTCTAATCATTTTAAGTTTGTATTTTTTGTCTAATTCAATCATTGTTATCCCTTATAAGTACATATAGCAATGGCATTCATCGCTCTAAGTATCATTAATCTCAAGCAAAACTATTAAAAACGTATCATTCAGACACAATTTATTTTTGAATACGCTTTAAACAGCTTTTAAATACCATTTAAAAATTTTTATTATCTGGATAATTTATAAAATAAGCGTTTATGGTGTCAGCATCTCGCTTTAAATTTGCAACAACTGGGGTGAGATTCCATAATTCTTCAATCTCTTGTTGTGTCCTGCAAAAATAATCAATAACGACAGCTGTGTTGTAAATCTGCTCCGCTAATTTTTCTAACTTTTTAAAATGTTCTTACTTTTACTCATACGACCTCCTTTTCAGGTGTCGTATTCATCACTCTAAATTAAAATTAATTCAAGTAATTATATTTTTGGGCTAAAATAATTTTATGACAGATAATTTAACACCAGAACAAAGAAATAAAAATATGAAAGCAATAAAAAGTTCCCATACCAAAATGGAAGATCAAATATGCCGTGCTCTTTGGACTATGGGTTTGCGTTTTAGGCGAAATGTAAAAGGGCTTCCAGGGAAGCCGGATATCGCTATAAAGAAATATAAAATTGTTATTTTTCTTGATTCATGTTTTTGGCATAAATGTCCAGAACATTTCAAAAAACCAAAATCAAATACAGCTTATTGGGAACCAAAAATTGAAAATAATGTAACTAGAGATATAAATATCACTCAATACTATACTACTAATAATTGGCATATTCTCAGAGTTTGGGAGCATGATTATAAAAAGGAACTAAACAATACTGTGGTAAAGATTGCTTATTTTATAAAAATGCATTCACAGTAACATTTTTAACACTATTCACATAATAGTAATTTTATGATAAAATAGACTACACATGAAGTATGTAAATAAAGAGAAAACAGATAAGAAATATAATAAACTAAAAGTAGGAAGTCTATTCGCAGGTGTTGGTGGGATATGTCAGGCATTTAAAAATGCTGGATTTGAGGTTATTTGGGCAAACGAAATTGATCCTAATGCTTGTAAAACATATGAATGCAATCATAGAGAAACTCATCTTTTTGCGAAGAGTATTGAAAACCTGACCAAAGATGAATTGCAAAAATATGGCAAGATAGACATCTTAACAGCTGGATTTCCTTGCCAGCCGTTTTCTCTTGCAGGACATCGTTTAGGTTTTGATGATCCTAGAGGGAAATTATTTTTTAATTTTATAACAATACTTAAATGGACGCAGCCTAAAGCATTTTTTTTAGAAAATGTTAAAAATATCATGAGTCACAATGATGGGAAAACTATTGAAAAAATAAGAACTTCAATAGAAAATTGCGGATATTCATTTATACCATTTGTACTGAAAGCATCTGATTATTCTAAAATTCCGCAGGCTAGGGAGCGTACATACATGGTTGGATTTAAAGGAGAGGGTAGAAAAGATGACGAACAAATATTGACAAAATTATTTGAGTCGCCACAAGAAGTGAAATCAATATATCCTTTTAGCCACTTTTTAGAAAAAGATTCTGTTTTAGAAAGTGATTTTTATACATCGGATAGTGAAATAAGTCAAAAAATCAGAAAAAATGTAATAAAACCTAATACTTTTTATCAGTACAGGAGATATTATGTTAGAGAAAATAAATCGAACATGTGCCCAACATTAACTGCAAATATGGGTGCTGGAGGTCACAATGTTCCTATAATTTTGGATAAAAATATTCCTAGAAAATTAACACCTAAAGAGTGTTTTAATTTTCAGGGTTTTCCAAGATCATTTAAATTACCAAATAATGTTAATAGATCTCAGTTATATAAACAGGCAGGCAATGCTGTAGTTGTTCCTGTCGTCGAATCGATTGCTACTCAAATCAAGAAGGTGTTGGAACAGGCTAATGACAATGAATCAAGTCGAGGTAGAGCCTAATATAAGTAATTTTATTACTTCACTTAGGGATATTGGTTATTCTTTCGATACAGCTATTGCTGATATTGTTGATAATAGCATATCTGCAGGAGCAAAAATAATTGATATATATGCGTCAGGTAAAGAAAAATATGTAGTTATTTCAGATAATGGCAGAGGAATGACAAAAGACGAATTGAAAGAGTCTATGAGACTAGGCTCTTGTTCTCCTTTCACAGAACGCCCTGGTTATGATTTAGGAAGATTTGGACTTGGTTTAAAAACGGCATCTTTTTCACAATGTAAAAAATTAACAGTTATTTCTAAATGCAACAATGATATAAATGCATATTGTTGGGACCTTGATTATTTAGTTGAGCAAAATAGATGGTTGTTAAAAGAAATTGCTATTGACACTTTTAAAGATAAAGATTGGTTTAGATTTTTAGAAATTAATTCTGAAGGTACGATTATATTTTGGGAAAATATTGATAGATATGACGAATTTGAATTAAATGAAAAATTTGACAATTTGAGAAATCATTTATCTATAACTTTTCATCGTTTTTTAGAAGGAGAATTTCCATCCAGAACAATTAAAATCACTTTTAACAATAGAGTAATTTTGCCATTTAATCCTTTTAATGACAAAAATCAAGCAACTCAAAGAAAACCTACTGAACGATTTGAAATAAACGGTGAGGATATAACTGTAACTCCATATATATTACCACATCCAAACAAAGTTTCAAAAGAAGAATATGAAAAATATGCAACAAATGAGGGATATCAAAAAACACAGGGGTTTTACTTATATAGAGCAGGAAGACTTCTTATATATGGGACTTGGTTTAAACTACATAAACAATCGGAAGCGCACAAACTTGTAAGAATCAAAATTGATATTAGTAATAAAATGGATTTTCTCTGGGAAATTGATGTAAAAAAATCTACAGCAACACCAATACCACAGATTAAGCATGAATTAAAACGTATTATTGGACAAATTACAAATCAAGGTTTTCAAGTTTATAGGCAACGAGGACATAAAATAACAGATACATCTTTAGAAAGATATTGGTATATAAATAAACAGAATGGAAAGACAAAGTATTGTATCAATAAAGACCATCCTATGTATAAAATACTTTACCACTCATTACCAGAAGAAGACATGAATATTTTAAATTCATACTTAGCTGATATTGAAAAATATATTCCTATAGATAGTATTATTGCACAGGCAATGGAAAAGCCTCATGATATAAATCAATTTGATGGATGTAACGTCATCACTAAAATAAACAACTGTATATTAGAAATGAAAAATATGAATCTTAGCAATGATGATATTTTTTCTTTTTTATCCAAATGTGAAGGGTTTTCTGAAAATATAAATTTGATAAAACAAGTATTGGAGGATTTAGATGACAAGTGATTATGATAAAGTATTGGAAAGTTTAAAAAATTCATTAATTGATAAAAATAATATAACAGTAGGTGATATTAATGCTTGTATTGAAAAAATTAATATAATTATAAAAAATGATTTATTTATGCCTGAAGTATCTTTTAAAGAATTAGATGACAACATAAAAATAAGGCTTCGAAAAGATATCGAAATGCTTTACGATATTAAAATGGATGACTGTACGATATTAACAGGAGAAGAACAACGAACAAAGGACAATGAATGGTGGAACAAGAAAAAGAAATCTTTGGATTCAGAGTTTTCATATTGGAAACATTATTTACAAACACTATCAAAATTACCTCCTAAAGTTGCAAGAACAATTGATACTGATACAGATATGATTATGAATAATTTGTTTGATCCAGCATTAGACTCACAGTCAGAAAGTCGTTATGGTATGGTTATGGGACATGTCCAATCTGGAAAAACATCAAATTATGCGGGTTTAATTTGTAAAGCACTGGATGCTGGATATAAATTTATAGTTATTATAGCTGGTATTCATGATAATTTAAGGAACCAAACACAAAAACGTATTTCAAATATTTTTAAAAATATTAATAGAAGTAAACAACCTTTTATTTTGACAACTGATGATAACGATTTTCAAAAATCGTCACCTCAAAAATTTTCTACTTTAAACTTTGATAATACGGCAAGCCCTGTGTTTATTGTTATCAAAAAGAATAAAACAGTTTTAGATGCGGTTTTAAAATGGGCATCTCAAGATAATAGAGTTCCGATGCTTGTTATTGATGACGAAGCTGACAATGCAACAATTAATACAAAAGAAGAAGATGATCCTACTGCTATAAATTTAAGAATTCGCCGGCTCCTTAAAAAGTTTAACAAGTTTTCATATGTCGCGTATACAGCAACTCCCTTTGCAAATATTTTTATAAATGATGATGCAGGAAATGATGAAGACGGGCCGGATTTATTTCCTAAAGATTTTATTATTGTATTAAAAGCTCCGTCAAATTATATTGGCGCTACAAAATTATTTTTAGAAGAAAATATAGATTCCCATAATCAAAATCTATTAAATATAGATGAAATAGAAAATATTGAAGATCCAAGTGAATATTATACAATTAAAGGACAAGAGGATAATTGTAAGTTTGAAATTCCGAGAAATCATAAGAAAGATTTTCAGCCACAAGCTCTGCCTTCAAGTTTATTGCTTGCTATTAGATTGTTTTTCATAAATATTGCAATTAGAAATATACGACACCAGAATACTGAGCATAATTCTATGTTAATACATGCATCTAGATTTACAGGTGTACATTCTGCAATTGCACATCTGGTAGAACAATATGTATCAGAAATGAGAAAAGAGATTTGTTTATATGGACAATTTAATAATGAAGAATCTTCTATATTAAGCAATATGAAATCTGATTTTTATGAATATTATAACAATACTAATCTTGAGTGGTCAGATATTTTGTTAGAACTAAATAAAATATATGATAAAGTTGATGTAAAAGAAGCTCACTGCAACTCTAAACAAAGAATTGAATATTCAGAAATTAATCAAACAAACATAATAGCAATTGGTGGTAATAGTTTATCACGCGGCTTTACACTAGAAGGTCTTAATGTTAGTTATTTTCTAAGAAATGCAGGAGCTGCAGATACATTAATGCAAATGGGTAGGTGGTTTGGTTATAGAAAAGACTATGAAGATATATGCAAGGTGTTTATGCCTGAGGATATTATAGCAAAGTTTGAATATGTTGCAGATATGTCAAATGAACTATATGAGCTTGTTGACGATATGAATAAATATCAGAAGACTCCAAAAGAATTTGGGCTTAGTGTTAAAATACATCCTGAAAACTTTTTGATTTCTGCAAGAAACAAAATGAAATCGGCACAACAATTTAATGTTCAAATTGGTTTAGATGGATTAACAAAGGAAGCATCCAGGATTTCACGTAATGATAAATTTGTTGAACAAAATTTGAGTGCACTAAATAATTTTATACTTGAGATTAATTCAAAGTATCAAAAGATAGAAAGAGATACAAAAGGTACAAAATTCTTATGGTTAGATGTTCCATCAGAGGAAATATATAGATTTTTAAATAATTGTCATTTTCTACCTGGTTATGAACACTTCCCTTTTGATGATATAAAACAATATATCGAAAAATATTATAATGATTTATGGCGTGTAGCTTTGATTGGTACAGAAAATGCCAAAATAAAATACAGGATTGAAGATATATGTGTGGGAACGCAATTAAGAAACGTCTATGAAGATATTGAAAAAAATGCATACGTATTGGGCGCTCATAGACAAATGACCTCTGGAATTGTTGAAAAATGGGGATTAACTTCAGAAGAATTTGATAATTTAAAAAATAATATTAATAGAAAAATAACTCGAGGCGATATAAGAAAACAATTATCTGGACCGCTTTTAATTTTAGGTATAATATCTCCAAATAATAGGGAAAATGATTTTAAACATAAATATTTTCCATCTTTAAGCTGTACTTTCCCGAGTTTAACTGGAGAGAGACAGCCCAAAACGATTACCCGGATGGTTAATTCAGTAGGTATAAAACAATTATTAGAACAAAAAAGAATTGAAGAGGAGACTGATGATGAATAATCCTTGGGAAAATTTAGGACAAGGTTACTACAGAAGGCTAGATAGAGATATAAATGCTTTTTATGCTAAGAATGAATCTGGCGAATATCTTTTCATAATTGACTTGGAAGAATTATTAGATAAAGATATTGAGTTATCCTTAAAAGGGATTGATTTAAAAACTTCAAAAAAAAACAATTCTTCTTTTTTGACATTAATATTGAAAAATGAAACTAATTGGGAGATATTTCTTCAATTGTGTGAAGATCTTATGATTTCTGCAAAGGCTGTAAAATCAAACCGAGCAAAAAACATTCATTCAAGATTAGTAAGATGGCAAACTTTTTTAAAGAATGAAAATCACAATATATCAGAAGAAATACAAATAGGATTAATGGGAGAACTAGTTTTTCTTAATGAATATTTATCAAAGTATGTTTCTCTTGAACAGGCTATAAATGCCTGGGTAGGTCCAGAAAAAGAAAAACAAGACTTTAGACTCAAAGGTATTAGTATCGAAATAAAATCCTTTATGGATAATAAACAAGATCAGGTTAATATATCATCAGTAGAACAATTAAATAATGATGATAACAACTTGTATTTATGTACAATGGGTTTTAAATCATCTGATAGTGGTGAAACTTTGGAAGACTATTGTAAGAAGATACAAAAAAGAATTTATGAAGAATGTCCATCAATATTATCTGTGTTTGAAAACTTATTAATGTCATATGGTTATTATTTACATTGCAAATATGATAACCTTAAACAGTTGTCACGATATAAAAACAGTTGTTATATCGTGAATAATGAATTTCCTAAAATACCAATTACAATAAAAAATCCTGCGATATTAAATATTAATTATAAATTGGATCTTTCATATTGTAAAGAATTTCTTGTAGAAATTAAAGATATAATGGAATTAATTAAGTAGGCAGGTATATAAATGTTTTCAATTGAGGATTTTCATGAATATTTGGTACAGAGCGTTTTTTCCTCTGCTGATTGCTCTGGTTGTATGAGAGAAGAAGCCTTTTTGGAAGAAGTCTCTGCATATTTAATAGATGAGTCTGATGTCTCAGAAAATGTTCAGTTTGCAGATTATAGAAAGACTGGTTTAGAAGTCCACGGTTGGGATTACGATGATGAAAGGGGGATTTTAACCTTAATAGTTCACGAATTTAGTCAAAAAGAAGCTTTGGCAAATATTGGTAAAATAGATATTGAAACAAAATTTAAGCGGCTAAAAACCTTTTTCTTAAAAGCATTGTCTGGTTTATATCAAAATATGGAAGAATCATCTCCAGCTTATGAGATGGCCTACAATATCTACTATAAAAAAGATAATTTTAATACAATTCGATTATTACTGATTACAGACTATAAAATTGCAATTCGCTCAGATGAGGACTTTTCTTCAGAAAAAGTGTTGCAAGGTTATAATTTTGAATATAGAGTTCTTGATATTGATTATTTATACAAAATATATCAGAGCCAGAATCAAGTAAATGATTATGAAATTGATGTAGAGAAAATTTTAGGACATCCATTAAATTTCTTAATGGCAGATTCACGAAGTGATATATATGATTCCTATTTATTAGTGGCTCCTGGGGAATTAATATATAAAATATATGATACATATGGACAAAAATTATTAGAACAAAACGTCAGAACCTTTTTACAATTTAAAGGGAAGGTTAACAAAGGTCTAAGAATTACATTAAGAGAAAAACCTGAAATGTTTTTTGCGTATAACAATGGTTTAACAGCTACTGCAACTGATATCAAATTTACTGATGATAAAAAAATAAAATCTATAATTGGATTACAGATTGTTAATGGCGGACAGACAACATCAGCAATATATGCTGTAAAACGTAATGATAAAGCGCCTTTGGAAAATGTGTATGTTCAAATTAAATTATCTGTAATTAAAAAAGCAGAAGAAACAGATAAATTTGTAAGTAAAATATCAGAATATGCTAATACACAAAATAAAGTAAATAAATCTGACTTTTTTGCAAATAGTCCTTTTCACAAAGATTTTAAACAGCATTCCGAAAAAATTTATGCTCCGGCTAAAGACCGTTATTATAAAACTAGATGGTTTTATGAAAGAGCAAGAGGGCAATATTTACAATCTATTGCTTTATTTAAAACAAAAGCTGAACAAAATAAATTTAAGAAAGAAAACCCGAAGGCTCAAGTTATTGAAAAGCCAATGCTTGCAAAAAGTGAAATGTCATGGATGATGCGTCCTCACATTGTGGCACGTGGCGCAGAAACTTGTTTTGCCGAATTTGCTAATTATATTAGTAAAGAGATCGAAAAAGATGAGAAATGTATTACAGAATTTTATTTCAAATCAGCTGTTGCAAAAATAATTATATTTAAGGAAACTGAAAAAATTGTATCTTCATCTACTTGGTACAATGGTGGTTATAGAGCACAATGTGTGACATATACTATAGCTTTGTTGGCATATTTGTTTGAACAAAAAAATAAGATATTTGATTTTATGTCTATATGGGAAAAACAAGAAATCTGTGAGGAACTAAGAGAATATATTTCTATCCTTGCAGAGAAAGTATATGAATTAATCATGCAGCCAGTTGAAGGGGCTGCTAATATTGGTCAATATTGCAAAAAACTAGAGTGTTGGAACAAAGTAGAAAAATTGGCAAATGAACTCTATATAGATACTTATATTGAATTATTATCTACTACCAAGGAAGAGGCTAATATCAAAAAACGTGAGGCAAAAAATAATTTAGAAATAGATAATAGTGCAAAAATGCAGGAATTTGTTATCAAAATAGGATTTAATTCTTGGAATAATATATTAATTAATGATACAAAATATAATCATCCATTATCACTCTCTCAAACCGAATACGGAGTCTTGTCATCTATGGTTTCCGGCAAAATTAATTTTCCTACACCCAAGCAAGCTAAAGTATTATATAACATATATCAACGAGCTAAAGAAAAAGATATAATATAAATCAATTAATGGAGGTATTGTATATGGCAAAAATTACAAAAATTTATAAAAAAGTTGAAACAAAATCTTGTAAACATATTACCAGTGTTGAAATGGAAATAGCTAAATCTGATGATAATAAATATATTATACTTTCAACTTTTGGAAGTTCTTCAAGAAAAGAGCCAGGGAAAGCTTCTCAAATTATTCATCTTAATAAGGAAACAGCATCTAAGCTAATTGCAATCTTGCAAAAGTGGGTTATGGATTCATAATAGACTCATAAAAATCCATAATTAACAGCTTCGTTCTACAAATAAAAATTCCTATAAACTTCATCGATGTCTTCTTGTTCGATACCGATATTTCAAGTTGCAAAAAATCTATTTACCCCTGCCCCAAAATACAACACACCTTCATTTTGTTGTATTAAATATTAGCTAATATATTATCTAAAAGTCAACTTTTATTAATAAAAGTATAATATACTAACTATGAACAACAAATATTTTAGTTAATCTCATCTTCAAGTATATTTAATCTTTAAACAGATGTTTATTTGTTTTTCGATTGTTGTAAACGGCTCTGCAAAAGCCATTTTGACCTTTTTGTCTTTCACCGTAACAGAGATGAACAAGTCTGTCTAACTAACTGGGTTATCATTTCGGGAGATAATTCAGAGTATGGCATGCCCGATTTTTTGCATACAATTAAAATTTTCATACCGTTTCCTAAATAGTCAATATTAGCTGCTGGTGTCTTTGTAAGTCTGCGTTCAGCCTGTTAAGTTCGGACTCATACTCATTTTTTAAAGTAATCCACAAATCCATATTGATAATCTTGTTTAATTGGTCAAGATACATCTTTTTGAGTGACTCGGTGCATTTGGGTGTGTCCTGCAAAAATAATCAATCACTACAGTTGTGTTATAAATCCGATCAGCTAATCTTTCTAGTTCCATAAAATTCTTTTGTATAATCTAATAATTTTTTACTTTTACTCATACTACCTACTTTTGCAGGTGTGGTATTAAGCACTCGGAAGTCAAAGATAATCAATTTATTTAATCAACGCCAGGTGGTTTGGGTGGTACAAATCCATTTTCGTATAATTCACTTATTCACAAATTGTATTCTTGCCTTATTCGTTTTGAAACTTCAAATGTTTCAATAATATGGGCATAAGTAGAATTTAAAAAGTATGTTTCATATTGTAATTTTATTGCTTGGTAATTCTAGTCGATCAAACATAATTTCGATAAGGTAGTCCGATATTTGAGTAACATATTTTTATATAGATAGAAGCACAACATAAAATTGAAATGAAAAATTTCCGAAGCATGGCATAATCAAAATTGTTACTATTAAGCTGATAAATTTTATATTGTGGATGAATTTGCATATTCTTATATTTTGTTTTTCAGATTTTTCTTTCATTTTAAAAAATACTCATATTCGTAGATTTTACTTCCTCCCAAAGAGCCATAAGTTTACATTCATCATATAGAATATTTTCAATGAATTCTTGCCAGATCTGAGGGCTATTATTTAAAGAATAACCATCATTAATTTCATGCCAATTGCTTGATGCCATATTTTCAAGCAATCGTTCTAAAGATACAGGTGAACGTATATCTGAATTGCGAATTATATTGAATAAAATGTCATAGCATCGTGATGCCATTACTTCAATTCTTTGTTCTATTCCATAAAAGCTTAAAAATTCTTTTGTAAGTTCATTACAATTTTTGTTAATTTCAATTTTTAATTTTTCATTGTAATTTATAGTGTATAATTCCCACAATTTTAGTGGATGCATATTATTAATTTCTAAACCTAAATCTTGGACTACATCATAAAATTTTTGCATTGGATCTGAAGTAAAAAACTTATCTTTTTTTATTACTTCATTACACTCTTTACAACACGGTGCCCAATTATCTATGTGTAAAGTAAATTGAGGAAATTTACTTTTAGGTAAAATGTGTTCAATATCCGCAATAATATATGTTTCATTGTATTTATTGCTTGTTTCTTCTAAAAGTTTTCCACAAAAACAACATCTTGGTGTTGTGCTACCATTAAAATAACTTTTTATAAAAGCTTGTTTAAATGACAAATGCCCAAATTCATTTCTAAATTCAGAACTATTACAAGTTATTGTATCAAATTTATTTATTATTTTTGTTTTTAAATCTTCTGAAATATCTTTTACTGTCCATAAAAATTGCTCATAATCGTTTTGTAAGATTTGAGTTCCTGGAATTCTAAAAAAACTTTCTTTTAAAATTTTTTTAAAAAATTTTTTATTCTTCATTTTTTACTCTTGCCCTTTTGTTTTAAAGTTACAGCATATATCAGCTTTTTCTAATTGATTAATTTTACTTCTGATCTTCCAACGCCACTCTCCAGGACCAACTTCTCTGATTAAATCTTCTAATTTTTCTTTATCATTATTCTCCATTGCTTGTTGAATATCATTTTTAACTCGTTCACCAATATCAGACTCCATTTTAAATATGGCTCGTCCTATATCAATAATGTTTGCACCATAAGTTTTTATTGTCACCGGGTAGTGCACTATGCCCGAAGGCAAATTCTCTAATCTATGAATTTCATCTTCTTTTGCATCTGTAACCAACATTGCAGAGTGTGTTGCAATAAAAATATCATGATTTGTATTTTCAAAAACATTGCACACAAGATTTAAAAAAGATGTTTTCCAATTTTCATTAAAATGGGTTTCTGGTTCATCTAATAATATTAGAAAATGTTTATCATAGTTAAAATTTTCTTCTTTTAGAAGCATTAGTAGAGCAAATCTTGTAAAAAATCCATGTTCTCCATCACTTAGGAATGAATCTGGGTATAATTTATTAGAATCTTCTTTGCTATATAAAAATCCGGTGTCAATATATTCCCCATTTAGATCTTTGGATATTTTTATTGGGTCTATTTTATCTAAAAAAGTTGCCAATAAAGGCAATGGATTAATTTTTTCTTGTTGAATATTGATGCCTAATGGTTCTATAGTGATTGGTTTTTCTAAATTCCAGAAATATCTTGTTATTTTGTTTCCCATATACATTGACCCATCTGGTTCCCTGATATCTCTAATGACAGAATTATCTATTTCATTATAATCTTGTTCTTTTTTGATATCTAACCAAATAATTTGTATTTTTATATGATTTTTTTCGCCAAAAATAATGTCTTGAAGTTTATTCCATAATTCCTTATCTCTACTGCTCATATGATTCCAAATACCACTTGTAATATATGCAAGTAAAGCCCACTTTGTAGTATTTGTTGTTAGTGAATATATATTGGCTCGATGTGAATTATATTGTCTTGCAGTATGCCCTGTATGCAAACGAATGACTGCATCCCAAAAGTAATTATTTTTGTCATCTTTTGGCATTACTTCACTACTTTTAATTTTTAAATTAGAACTAATTACTTTATTTTCTTTCATTATTTTATATTCAAATCTAGTATTATCAACTTGAGCAAAATTATCCTTTAAATTGTATTCCCCAATTTCAAATAGAGCATCTAATAAAGAACTTTTACCTGAGCCATTTTTCCCAACTATTAAATTTAAATTTGCACAGTTTTTTGTTTTTTTCTTTATAGGAAAAATCATTCTAAAGGTATTAAAATTACAATAGTCATTTATGTATAGTTCATCGAACATTTTGTGATTCCTCAAATTTTATAGCATTTATATATTTTATATTTGGAATAAATCTTTTATATAAGTCAATTTCAGAATGCCCTTGTTCAGAAGTATAAACTTTTCTTTTATCAAAAATAACTAATCCTAAATTTTCTAATACTTTTAAACATCGAGTGAATTCTTTTATTGAAAATTCCTTTTGTTTTAATAATGTATTATCTTCATTTTGATCTAACATCCAATAACGGCAAAGATCTTCAAATATTGTTTTTACATTATTATCAGATTGAAGCATTCTCATTATATTTTTAATCTCAATATCATTTGTCGGATCAAATGCTTTGTAAAATTCTTTTAAATCCATATTTGTAAATTTTAATTTTTCATTATTTCCAAAAAATATTTTAGCTTTAGTTTTTAATAACTTTACTCTGCCATTTTCAAATAGAATTTTTAAATTAGTATAAGAATCTACATTTATATTTTCTCTTATTTGAAAGTCTCGATAATCATTTATATTACTTGGTGTTAATTTATAACCCATTTTGTAAAAATAATATAAAGCCTTTATTAGTTCTGGGTCATTTTTCTCATCATATTCTTCAAACCATAATGGTTCTGCCTGTTCTTTTTTGATATTATCAGAATCAAACTCTGTATTTACAATTTTTGCTGATAAACTTTGTATTAAAATTTTTATTTTATCCTCTTTTTCTTGTATAGAACTTAATAATTCTTTAGTTGATTTTATATGGCGGTCATATAAATTCTCGGACCTTATTTCATGAGGGAGATTAATTATATAATTGTTTTTAAAATCTTGTCTCTTATATACTACTCTAGTTATACTCCTAAAATCTTTATCTGTTCCAATCTCCAAGTGTTTTTCAAAATCAAAATTTTTACCTTTTATAATTTCTGATAAAATAAAATCAAGCTGTTTCTCATTTAAGTCTGTTTGAATCCAAATAACAGGCATTTCTGGGTATTTTTTAATATCTAACTTTTTTTGTCCAACCAATAAAACATGTCCTGTTAAAACTCTAATAACGCAAATTAAAGAATTTTCTATTAAGTATTTACGAATATAATTATATTCATAGCTATTTTTATTTAATATATTTTCTGGAAATAATCCTATAAAATAATCATTATTTTTAGCATTAATTAAAAAATTCATAAGAAACAAAATTTCACTTTGTAATTTTAGGGGGGTCTTATTGAATATTTCTGTATTTTGCCATTTTTCATCTTTGGGATATAGCCTAAAATCCCCCATTGGAGGATCAAAAAGTATAACAGCATTTTTATATCCTGAATAATCAAAAGTTTCTATACTATCTTGTAGTCTAATATCATTTATTAAACTTTCATAAGTTACATTTTTTAGATAAAAATACAAATAACATCTGGCAATAACTACCATTTTAGGATTGATATCATCTCCCCAAACTTCTACGTCAAAATCTTTTAATAAACTTCCTGTACCAACAGCAATGTCAATGTATGGACCTTCAGAATTTAGTAACTTTGCAACTTTAGTAATAACTCTTTGAGTAAAACCATCTGTTTGTCTTGAAGATGCCTGTAACATCGGACATTTATCTTTTAACAAATTTTCTATCGCATTTTTTATGTCTGTTTTGGAAAAAGTCGCAAATTCCTCATAATTTTTTATATTATTAATTAAAAATCTTTCAAGTTGTTCATTGATGAAATAAAGTTCCATTCTATTGCGGATATTATCCATATAAAAATCATAAACATCATCTGAATATGTATCATTATCCTTGTGATCTGTTTCACTTCCTGAAATAAAAGATTCTTTATCTGCATATATCAAATAAACCAATCCCAAAGTAATCGCAAGAGATTCGTCTATGTTATTTTGAAATCTTTTTACATCATCAAAAAGTTTGAATATTAAGTTGTTTGCCTTATTATTCATTTTCTGCCTCAAAAGTTATGTTTTCTGTTAACTTGCCCGTAAAAGCCTGGTGAAGGAGGGATTGGAACATGGTTTTGGCATTGTCTAGTTCAGCTTGTTGTGTTTTTATATATTCCTCTATCTCTTGGGCTTTTGCTGCAAAAAGTTCTTGTTTGGGTTTTGGTGGTTTAGGTATGATTATATTTTCAAAATTGCCTTTATTTAATATTGGTAAAGTTGTATGACTTGCTTTGTTTCTAATTAAAGGAGCAATTTGTCTAAATAAATATAAACCAAAAATGTCGTTTATATTTTCGTTCCATTCAATTGCATTGATTTGCTGATTAAAACAACTATAAACAATTGCCCTGTCAACCTTTCCTATTGTAGCACCAATACAACAAACTAAAGTACTGCCAGTCCTAACTATTCTACTATTTTGAGCACCTTCTGGTGTAACATAACGGCTGTATTTATCTTGCCCTAATTCTAAATCAGCAGGTGTGATAAATGGGGTAGTTCCCCCAAACATATTTTCTTTTTTAGAAGAAGGTGTTGAGCCTGTTGTAACCTTTCCCAAGTCTTTAATTTTAAATAATTCATAATTATTGGTGTTTTTAGTCATGTCTCCAAACATTTCTAGGAAGAGGGCGGGGATGAGGGATTGGGCACTTTCTATACAGGCAGTGCGTAAACGAATTATTTCACTCGCTGCATCTAATACATCTACTATCTCTTGTTGTTCTTCCGAAGTTGATGGTAGTGGGATAGAAATCGAATATATATCAGATTGGTTTACTGATGGCACAGCTCCTGTTTTACAGATATTACCTAAATCATACTGTAATAAAAAATAAAACAAGTACTTATTATTTAAACGAGAATTATTAGATTTTATTCCAAAGATGTTATTATCTATCATTGCTTTTTTTGTTAAAATAATTCTTCGGTTTAATTTTAGAGCTTCACCTACTTTCGCAAATATTATAGTTCCTTCCTCAAATAATTTCCCTTTTAAGTCTGTTAAAATTTCATCAGTTACATAATTATCAGCATCATCAATATAAAAGTTACCTTTTTGAAATTCTCTTGATATATCACCAACCTTATAAAACGGGATATTACCATTTTTATTTCCTTGATATTTATTTGGAAAACCAATACCTGCACGTAAGTCCACTAAATTTTTTAACTTAATCTTTTCAAACATTTAGTTTCCCTCCAAGTTTTTCTTTTAGGGATTCAAGAAGTTCGATTGATTTTCTTTCTGAGTCCAAAAGAATTTGAACATACTCTAGCGGAGTGTGCTCAAAAGTTGGCGGAGTATATTCTATTTTTTTGTATCTTGATGGGAGCAGATTGTATTCATTTTCTCTCAAATCTTCTATTGAGACATTGAAAGATTTGTTTGATTCTGCTTTTGTTTTGTATTTTTCAATGATATCAGGAATATCGTTTTCTTCGATTTCGTTTCTTTTATCATCGAGGGTAAAGCCATCGTTTTCCATTTCGTAGAACCACGTTGATTTTGTTTGTTCTCCTTTAGTAAAGATAAGAACTGCGGTTGCGACACCTGCATAGGGTTTAAAAACTCCTGACGGCATAGAAATCACTGCATCAAGTCTATTTTGTTCAATAAGTTTTTCTCTCAATGTTTTATGAGCTTTTGAATCTGTAGATAAAACGCCCGTTGGTATAATTACGGCAGCTCTACCACCAATATCAAGCATACGCATAAATTTTGCCATAAAAAGAAGTTCTGTCTTTTTAGTTTTTACTATTGTTGTTAATTTATCTGATACGTCATTTTCATCTAAATTACCTTTAAAAGGAGGATTAGCAAGTACCAGAGTATATTTATTTTTTTCATCAGTGTATTTTGATAAAGAATCTTGCAGTTTTATGTTTTTAGGTTTTATGTTGTGCAAAATCATATTCATAAGACCAATTTTATACATAGTCGAGTCAAATTCTCTGCCGAAAAAGACGTTATCATCAATGTTTTTTCTATCTTCATCATTTAACAGATCGCCAAAGATAGGAGAAATATCTTTAAAATCATCTGATGTACCTTGTTCTAAAATATATCTGCACGCTCCGCATAAAAAGCCACCTGTACCGCAAGCAGGGTCACAAATTTTGTCTTGTGGTGCCGGTTGCATGAGTTTTACCATCATTTCGATAATGTGGCGAGGGGTTCTGAACTGACCATTTTGTCCTGCAATTGCAAGTTTGTTCAGCATATATTCATAGATATCGCCTTTTCTGTCGTTTCCGTCAGAAAAATCCATTTTATCAAGGGTTTGAACTGCTGTATCAAGTAGTGACGGTTTTGTAATTAAACAAACAGAATCTTTTAGTGCAGGATTGATTTCGCCTAAGAGTGGAAACACATTTTCGCGATATGTTTTTAACATTTCATCAGCAGATAGTTGTTTGAAATTGCTCCATCTCAAGTTTTCCCTATTTTCAAAAAAGGATTTTCTTGTTTTGCCAAAATGTTTTGTTTTTTTATCTTTCAAATCTTCTTGGAATTCAAACATCTTAAAAAATATCAGGTAGGTCATTTGTTCTATCACTGATATAGGGTTACTTATACCTGAGGACCAAAATTTGTCCCATAATTCATCAATAATCGCTTTAAATTCTTTATCTGTCATAACTTAACCAACTTGTTGTTTTACTACATAGCCGTCTAATGCTTGCATTAGCTCGTTTAACTCTTCTTCCGTAAAGATATCATAACCTAATCTTGTAAAAGGTTGCTCATATAAACAGGCGAAATTGAAGTAATTATTTGCTTTTAATTGGTTTTCAATTAGTTTTAGACATTGTAATTGTACAGATGTCAATGTTGTATGGTTTTCAATAAAATTGTTTATTCTTGAATGAACTTCATTTTCGTCAACGCCAATAATTGAGCGGATTAGCAAATCTATATCCTGTGCTTTATCAGGGTATAGTTTTTCCAGTTGCTTCAACGTAAAATGCGAGTTTTGTTCAAGAACGATTGAAACAAGTGATTGAATATCTTGTTCTGTTGTTTTTTGCCCTCTTTTGATTTTTTGAAGAACAATATTTTCGCTCGCTATTTTATTCAAGAATTGTTCTATGTTATATTTAAAACCTTCGCCAAACGCTGCAAAAAGATTTAGTTGAAGCTCTTCATTAATCTCGACATCGTCAGTAATATCAATCTCTATAATATCATTATACAATGCACTTCTTTGACTATACTGCATAATCGGAGCAAGTTCATCTTTGATAGTTTCCATTTCGTCAAAATTAAAAGGTGTACCAAAATTTTGAGATTTAACTTTGTTTATCATCTCAGTTTTTTCTTTGACCTTGTTAATAGTTTCTCTTAGATGGAAAACTGATTTTCTTATTTTGTTTTTTACAAGTTCGATTTTCTTATCTTGTTGAGTTGTTTCAATTTGTCTTTGTTGAAGAATTAATCTTTCAAGTTCCAGCACTTCCAATTGAATAACATTAATTTCAAACTGCATTGCTTTATCTTGTGTGAATGATGTTTGATGCCTTTTCATCAGTGGTCTTACTGTAGTATCAAGAACATGTAAAAATTCATCACTTAATTCTTGCCAATAGTAATCGGTCTTTAAGATTTCATCAAGTTTCATCGCATGTTCTTGTACATCAACTGATTTTTTAGGCAAGATTTTTATATCATTTTTTAACTGTTCAATAGTTTTGTTTAAGATTTTTTCATCACCCAGCTCTTTTGCTGTTACTGCCAGGGAAATTCTGGACATAAACAATCTTTCATATAAAGACAACTGTTCTTTTGGAACATAACCTTCTGGATTTTCTCCAAAGAATTCAAAGTTAGAGTAATGATCAAAAATTACAAAGTATTCTTTATCTTTGCCAGGACCAAGTAAGTTTTCACAAAGTCTTGTGCCTCTGCCTATCATCTGCCAGAACTTGACTTTTGAATAAATTGGTTTTGCAAATACAAGGTTTAAAATTTCAGGGACGTCAATACCTGTATCAAGCATAGAAACTGAAATTGCGATATTGATGTTATTTTCTTCCGCTTCGCCTTTAAAATCATCAAGTAAAAGTGATGCGTTTGAATCATGTGAATCAATCAGCCGTGCGTATTTGCCTTTATATTGAGGATACATTTCGTTAAATATATCTTCAAGCATTTCACCGTGCTTGTGGCTTCTTGCAAAAATTATTGTTTTACCTAGTCTGCCATTAGAATCTCTTAGACCACTATCCATAAGGTTTTTAAGAATTTTTCTATTGGTGTCTTTATTGGTTATTTGAGTTTCAAGGGCACTACTTTCAAAATCGAATTTTTCTGGATCTGCTGCCTGTTCAGCCAGTTCTTGTTTTTGTTTTTGGCTTAGGTCAGAATATTTGATACCTCTTTCAAGAAACTGTGTTTGTACTTTTTGAACTTTATAAGGTACAAGATATTTTTCCTTAATAGCATCATTAAGTTCGTAGCTAAAAGTCGGGTTGCCGTCTTCTGTATCAAACATTAAAAATGTGTTTCTTGAAATGTAATCAATCGGTGTTGCCGTTAGTCCTATTTGGAAAGCATCAAAATATTTGAAAATTTCGCGATATACGTTATAAATCGAGCGGTGTGATTCATCCGCAATTATTAAATCAAAAAATCCAGGAGTGTATAACGGATATGCTTTTTGCATTGCCGGATATGTCGCAATATAGACCTTTGCAGTTGTATTTTCCCTTGTTTCAGAATTTAATAAAACTCTTGATAAAGAACTTAAATATTTATTAAAAGCACTATCAGCCTGCTTCCTTAACTCATCTCTATCAACCAAAAATAAAATTCTTTTGACCCAATTAGCATTAACCAATCCGTTGATTATAGACATCGCTGTTCTTGTTTTACCGGTTCCCGTTGCCATTACAATAAGAGCTTTTCTTTGCCCTACGCTAAAGGCTTCATAAGTTTTTCTTATTGCTGCAATTTGATAATCTCGGTTTGTTATAGTTGTATCAATTTCAACATTTTCCAAAGGTTTACGGTTCTGTCTTTGGAACAGTCTTGTTTCAATATCATCTTTTGAAAACATCCCGTATATGCGTCTAGGTGAATAATTAACATCATCCCAAAAATAAGTTTCAAATCCGTTAGTATAAAATATTAACGGTCTAAAACCCGTCTCCTTTTCAACAGAATTTGCATAATAAAAGGCTTGCGTTTTTCCTTTTTTTGGATCTCTTCTAGTCTTTTTAGCTTCTATAATTGCAATAATTTTGCCTGTATCATCATACAAAGTATAATCTATATAACCTTTTCCTGATGGCGTATTTGGCAGATTGTTTACGGCAACTTCTCGTTTAACTGATTTTGTATCGTACTCTTTGATTTCTTTATTATAATCTTCAACCTTCTTGATGTCCCAACCGGCTTCAATAAGCATTTCATCAATTATATAGTTTCTTGTTTGAGCTTCTGTCAAATCTCCAAGCCTGTCGACAGTTTTTCTGGTTTCCTCTTGCTTATTTGTAAGTTCTTCTGTTGATGAGGCTGTCATTTTGCTTAAGGCTTCTTCTTTTATTTTTAGCTCTGCCTCTAGTTCTGCACTTCTTTTTCTAGCTTCTTCAAGTTCTTTTTCCAGTAAAAGTTTTCTGCTTACAGGTTTCTCATATGGTTTTATTAAAGAACTATCTCCTTCGCAATTGGTGATATAATGCCAAACGCAGAGAGCATAGGTGAATTTCAGTAACTGATGAGCTTTTTCATTTGATGAAATATTCTCATGTACTGCACTATTCCCTATTTTTCTTATAATATGAAAAATATCCATATACTTTGTATCAATATATGGTTCCAGTTCCTTTAATACTTCAAACTGTGATATTTGTGGGTTAGCTTTAAAATACTTATAATAAATATCCTTGGCAATATATTCTGTTATCAATCTTAATTTTGCAACTGTAGAAGCAGCATCGGTATCGATCAGTTCTTCTGCTAAAGCACCTAATTTAGCCAATTCTGGATATTCATTTTTTAAGAAATCAAAATTGCTCATATCAGAACCCCTGCACTAAATTTATATTAGCATAAAAATTGTGATTTTATATGAATTTATAAGCTAACAAAGGAGCATGCATTAAGTTACAATTTTATAAGCTATATTATACAGATAAAAATTCATATAGCTTTCATCGATTGTGTCTTGTTCAATGCCGAGCGAATAGTTACTGATGGCGATGAATGGTTAAAGATTTTTTGCAGTAGCATGATATCATTATATTTTTTATAATGATGATACCCGAAAGTTTTCCTTAACGTATGTGTCCCAATTCTTTTTTTCACACCAACTGCTTGTGCGGCCTTATTCAAAATTCTATATACCTGTGATCTATCCAGCTTGCAATGTTTTTGTGTATAAAAAAGTGGCTGCTCAGGCTGTTTATCTTTTACAAAACCATCAATCTCCTCTTTTAAAAAACTATTAAGCGGAAATTCTAAGTCCTGTTGTACTACATTCATTTTAAACTCATGTAATTACAGACAATGACTGTTTCTACCATCAAAATTTGACTTTTAGTTTTTCGTTTAATGGAGAATCTGTAACCCCAATCAATGGCGAAGGTAAAAAAACAACTTTGGATGATATTTTATCAGTTGCAAAAAATATTGGGCTTAAGGAAAATCTGCCAAAGATATTGCATTAGATATGCAAGAAAAATGTTCAAAATTATTTAATTAATCTCATATTCTTGTGTTTTAAATCGTTCAATGAAAATCTATTTATATCTGTATTTTAGACGATTATATTTTTTATCTAATAAAATAGATTATTTCTGACTTTTTAAGCTCTTCAATCAAATTTCTAATGTACTTCAAAAAGTTTGAGCTTTGACACGTACAGTTCATATTAAAAAATTATAAGTACCATCAATCATTTGTAACGTTTTATGTAGTTAGATTTATTAATATAACAAAAAATCTTTAGATGGTTTTTTAGGTAGTATAGTAATTTTTCGATACAAGGAGATTCTAATGCATATACCTGAAAAAATTAGTCAATATATGTTTTCCAAAATAGAGTATACTCTTGGTAATAACAGAGATGTAAAGAAAATACGTCTTAAAAGTACACTTAGAGAAACTGCTATTGATATTGTGGAAAATAGTACAAAAGCGTCAGATGCATATAAGATATTCAGAACTTCACGACCTTGTTGGGGTTTCTTCAAAAGAGCTGAAGAATTTAAGCGTTTTATAACATGTTATAAAGGTAATGGCTACGATAAAGGTTTCAAAGAATCGAAATTTTCAGCTGTTAATGATCGGGGCAAATTTTGTACTATTAATATTATAGATTGTGGTGATTATTTCTCTTATGAAGCAATATTAAAAGGGAAAAGAGGTAATATTTTAAAAGAGCGCAGATTTATTTTAAATAATAAAGATAACCGTGTCCACCCCGATACAGAAAAAATATCTGCTAATCGCGTTTATTATGATCCTGAGCCTCTGGAAGATCGAGTGAAGAGACTTGAAAAACAGAATGATGTGTTTCGTGAGGAGGTAAATCCCTTCTCTCAATCCTTCCAAGAAGAAAATTAAGTTTTATAGGTTGTTAATTAAAGCTCATATAAAAAAGGATGATAACATTTGCAATCATCCTTTTTATTTATTACAAAAAGTTACAATCCTTGAAGTTTTTGAAATCCTTAACCGTTAAATATTTTAATATATGTATACAGGAGTTTTATGAGCTTAGTTATTGATTCCAATCTTGAATATTTACAGAACATTTTGCATATCAGCAGAGTAACTTTTGAAGAAAAATATGCAAATATGTCTGTTGAAGAGATTATAGAGGCAGAAGCAGCATCAGGAAACCAGCAGGCTGTAGAACTGGCTCAGGAATTGACTACAAATACCAGCCTGATTATGGAATTATTTGATTTGGCAGATACAAATAATAAATATATGATTTTACGTGAGTTAACCGCACAGCAGCTGCAAGTTTTTCTTCCTGAAATGGAAGAAAGTGATATGCTACAGGGATTATTTTATTTTTCTCAGGACAAATTAATGAATATGCTTGAAGAATTACCCTCTGAGCAGCTTGTTAATACAGCTTTTGAACTTTTTTCAAAAGAAGAAATAGTCCAGCTTATGCCGGAAGAACAGCTTGATAAATTTTTAACCAGTACTGATATAGACAAAAATAAAATTTTGAAACATATGCAGTCAATACCGGAAGAATATGTTGCACAAGTTTTGGAACAAATTACGGGCGAAGCGGCAGAGGGACTGGACAGTATAGAGTTATCAAAAAAATTCGGTCAGTTAAATCCTCTGGAATATCAGGATGCTTTAATGGCTTTTCAGCCTACTCAAAAACAGCAGTTGGTTTTATCATTAGGCAAAGAGCATCAAGAGTGGTTTCAATTATTTGATGCTGAAGCTTACACAAAGATTATGAACCGTGAAAAACAGCAGCCTGAAGTTGTTAAGGCGATGTCTGTTATTGAACCTGAATATATTCAAAATATGCTTACCGAGCTTCCGAACGATTTGCTGTCGCTTGTAATTACACAGATGGACACGGAACAATTTGCCGAAATTCTTATGGACAGATTTCCGGAAGTTATTGCGGAAATAATAATGAAATAAATTTAAAACCTTAAAAGATTATTTAGATTTGTTTCGAGGTAGTTTGCCAGGACTGTAATTTTTAATAACGACATATTCTGAATTCCGCGTTCAATGCGGCTTATGTATTCACGGTTAACCCCCATTTTTTCGGCAAGATTTTCCTGAGAATAACCCAGTCTTACCCTTTCTGCTTTAACGTTTCTGCCAAATTGTTTTAATATTTCTTTTTCGTTATACATTATTTCCTTATTTTACAAGTATTGACAATATTTTTCTTGTAACTTATAATTACGTGTATCGGGTACTTATAAATATCATAAAAATAATGAGAACAAAAACAAATACAACCGAACTAACCGAGAGAGAATGTCAAATTTTATATTTAGTAGCAAACGGAAGTTCTAATATCGAGATTGCTAAATTGTTATGTCTCAGTACAAATACTATTAAAGCAGTTATTGCTGTAATTCTGAAAAAATTAAATGCGAAAAACAGGGCACAGGCTGTTTTTATTGCAGTTAAAAGTAATTTGCTTAAGGAAACAAATCTAATGTCGTAATGTATCAAGTACCATTTGTAAAGCTTTTTCGGAAAACATAAATTTCATGTTTTTACGGTTATATCCGCTATCAAGCTCGAATTTTTGAACATTAATATTATCATTATATCCGCAGGCAGCATAAAGCAAACCTACGGGTTTGCGTTCACTTCCTGACGGACCTGCAACTCCTGTTGTGCATATCACAATATCACTTCCCGTAAGTTTTAAAAGCCCACGTGCCATTTCTCTTGCACATTCTTCGCTTACTGCTCCGTATGTTTTGAGTGTTTCTTCTGACACGTTTAAAATTTTGTGTTTGGCTTCGTTGGAATAAGTTACAAAATTAGCTTTGATATATGCAGAGCTTCCGGCTACATCTGTCAGTCTTGAACTTATAAGCCCGCCTGTGCAGGATTCAGCGGATGAAATCTGTAAAGCCTCACGAAGAAGAATTTTTCCGATTTCATAAGGAAGCTGTGATTTCTTACTTAAAATAGATGCTTTAAAATTAATGATTGCTTTTTTCATAGAATGATTTTTGAATGATAAAACAATTTTGTCAATAATTCTTTACGTGCAAATTTATTTTTTATGTAATATCATGTGGTAACAGGAGAAAATTAAGCATGGCAGTGAAGGAAAAAGAAAATAATTTCGGGATGCTTCCGCAGAACATTGAGGCGGAAGAAGCTGTTCTCGGAGCAATTCTGGTTAATCCAAACGTGATTACGAAAGTTGTTGAAACTTTAAAACCTGAAAGTTTTTATAAACCGGCTCACAGATATATATATGAAGCCATGCTTCAATTATTTAACAGTAATGAAAGAATTGATATTGTATCGGTTTCAGATGTTTTGAATTATAATTCTAAACTCGAAACAATCGGCGGACGTGCTTTTGTAAACGATTTATGCTACAAGACCATTACAACTTCAAATATTGAATATTATGCAAGAATTGTGCAGGAAAAAGCCATTAAAAGAGCTTTAATTAATGCAGGTTCTGAAATAGTATCTTTCGGATACGATGTAAACCCGATTGATCAATCCCTTGACAGTGCCGAAAAACTTATATTTGACATAGCTTCCAAAAAAGCTACTACAGATCTGGTTCATGTTAAAGATTTGGTTTTGAACACTTATGAAAAGATTGAATACCGTTATGAGCATAAAGATGAGTTGACGGGTATTCCTACTGATTTTTATGAACTGGATGCTATTTTAAACGGATTGCAAAAGTCAGACCTTATTATCCTAGCGGCGCGTCCTGCGATGGGAAAAACCGCTTTTGCGCTCAATATTGCCCAGAATGTTGCATTGAAGGCGAAAACACCTGTTGCGATATTCTCTCTTGAAATGTCAAAAGACCAGTTAATGCAGCGTATGTTGTGTTCGGAAGCTGAGATTGACTCTCAAAGGGTTAAGACCGGTAACATGCAGAGCAAGGATTGGGAAAAACTTGCAACAGCAATGAACGCTTTTGCTCAAGCCCCTATTTATATTGATGATACATCAGGTTGTACAATTACCGATATTCGCGCAAAGTGCAGAAGATTAAAAATGGAAGAGAAAAATCTCGGCTTAATCCTGATTGACTATCTTCAATTGATGGAAAGCGCAGGCAGAGAAGATCGTATGCAGCAGATTTCTGCTATATCAAGAGGTTTGAAAATTCTTGCAAAAGAACTTGATGTCCCTGTAATCGCTCTTTCGCAATTGTCGCGTGCCGTTGAATCAAGAACGGATAAACGTCCGATGCTTTCTGACTTGAGGGAATCAGGTTCTATCGAGCAAGACGCCGATATCGTAATGTTTATTTATCGTGATGAATACTACAGAAAAGCCGAGGACGGCGAAGAAGATGCTGCTGCAAAAGCGCAATCAAAAGGTGAATCTGAAATTATTATTGCAAAACACAGAAACGGTTCTGTCGGTACTGTTAAACTTCTGTTCCAGGGCAATATTACCAAGTTTAAAAATCCGATTAAGACTGATGCTTTTTAATAATTTTTGAAAGTTTTCCGCCTGTCTTAATGCAGTAATCACTGTATTTATTATGCTTGCTGCCGTAATCATTAATGAAACTTTCAACCCAATTTTCATGTTCAATTTTGAAATTGTCTATGAGTTGAATGACATACGGGCTGTGAAAATCTTCAATTTCTTTTGCGGTAAGAATTACCAGCCTAAAAGGCTTGCCTTCTCTCTTTTTTTCTAGAGCCGAAAGTAATCTTATAAGACCTTTTTTATCAGGAATTTTGTCGTAGTCTGCATATATAAAATAAATTCTTTTGGGATAATTAAGCATTTGTTTGAAATTCTGAATTCTTTTTTTGTATCTTTTTTCAAACTGTTTTCTTGATAATTTTTTGTCGTGCGGGTAAGCTGCTTTTAAATAATTATTTTGCCAGGTTTCGTTAAAGTAAAGATTGTCAAAGAAATTTTCGAAATCGTTTTCTATAAGTTCGGCAACTTTTTGTATATCATAATGACAACTCAAATCAAACGGTCCGGTTTTTTCACCGTAAATTTTTCTTGGTTTTAGCTTAGCGGCTGTTGTCAGAACTCTTGGGAGGCAGTTAGTTCCGAGTGAAACAATTTTGTATTTTTGATTTTTGAACCTTACGAAATCTGAGAAAGAAAAGTAAAACAGAAAATTTCTTGCATTTTTCCTGAAACTGTAAGGCATAATCCAGCAGGTAAGAAATTTAATAATTAATTTTTTAATTTTAAGAAAGTAGTACATAAGTCTCCTTATTGTGTATTTAAATCATTATTAATTAATTAAAAACAGTAGAAGTCATAAAAAAAAGAAATTATCATATTACTAATGATTAACAGTAGTAATATAAAAATAATTCTTGGTGAAAACATCAAAAATCTAAGAAAAGCTAAAGGTCTTTCACAAGAAAAATTAGCAGAAATTATTGGTTTAGAACGTGATTCTCTTTCATCTATAGAAACAGGTCGTTCATTTACTTCAAGTGAAGTTCTTGCTAATCTTGCTAATTATTTTAATGTTGAAATAAGTTTGTTGTTCAAATCTGGATATATAGAACATTCAGATAAAGACTTTAACTTGAAAAAAGAAATCAATCGTTTACTTTCTGACTGTAATCATGAATTGTTAGAAAAAATCTACAACATTATTATTACTCTGAAAAAATAAGTTATAAAATTACTGCATATTAATCCTCCTTATATTACCGCATATATAAGGGATATTTTTATAACATATCAATTAAGATGTATTAATGCAATACAAAGATGCAAAAACTTTACATTTAAGAAAAACATTAGGAAATGTAATCAAGGCTCTTAGAGAGAATAGAACCGGCTTGTCCTGCACTAAACTCGGTAATGAGTATGGAATAAATAGTAAAAATTTAAATAAAATAGAAAATTCTTTGATTGATTGTAAATTAATAACTGCATGGAAAATTTCTGAAGCATTGGGTTTAAAATTTTCAGATTTTTCAAAAATACTTGAAGAAGAACTCGGGGATGATTTTAAACTAATTGATGAGTAGGAATTATAAAAGATAAAAAAATAAGTTTTATTAGCTTGAATTATACATAAATTTTCTCGTTATATATAACGGAACTAATTCAATAATATTATTTACTATGATTAAATGCAATATAAGGATGAAAAAAGTTTACATTTAAGAAAGAAACTAGGTTTATTAATTAAAAATATTCGTGAACAAAAAATCGGGCTCTCAGGAAATCGGCTGTCTAACGAGTATGGGATTAATGACAGCAATTTAGGTAAAATTGAAAGGGCGGAAATTGATTGTAAATTTGTAACTTTTTGGAAGATTGCAGAAGCTTTAGGGTTAAAATCATCAGAGTTTGTAAAATTATTGGAAGAAGAACTTGGGGATGATTTTAAACTTATTGATGAGTAAAGTACATTGAAAATAACATAAACGGGGCATCCTATTTCTTTAAAACTTCAGCAACAACAAATACTTTAGCCCAGTGCTGATAGTTTTAAAAGAAAGGAGGGAATATTATGGATAATTTCAATTTGACTTTATTATTAATCTTGTTGATTTTCTACATAATAAAAAGCGACACCCGACGTTTCCGTTGAGTGCCACTTTAACCCATAAATAGGACTGACAGTTCGCAGCTGTCTGCCCCGTTTATTTTATTATAACTTATTTAATTCACAATTTCAAGTGGCATAAATTTTTTATTTCAAATAATCTTCAAAGCTTTTTATATTTACCTTGTAACCGCAGCCGTCATGAAGTTTTGCAGGATAAAATATCCTTTTCGCGGGATATTTTCTGCACATAGGCAGACGATGCGCGTAATCAGAACATAAACCATCCTTTGTTACAAGCTTGCAGGCAAAAATTAAATTGCCGTCTTCATCTTTTCCTTTTATGTAAAATCTTTTATACGCAGGGAAGATAAATTGCATTATTTTGAATTCCTTCTCCGTATATGTATCGTAACTGTACATATAATTACAGCATTTACCGCACTTCTTACATTCGCCCGTAATCTCATATGATACCTTCTCAGGTACAAAGTATGAGCGGATTTCGTTAAAAATTACGTATAAAAAATCAAATATATTTGCCATTACATATATTTTATAATAAAATAATGGAGTTGGCGAGGGAGATTTATGGCAAAATATTATGTAAACAGAAATTATACAGCCAAAGAAATGGCAAAGGCAAATATATCTAAAAAGTCGAAAAAGGGAGGAGGATTTCTTTCTACTCTCAAATTCATTTTTATACTCGGATGTGCCTGTGCTCTTGCGGGTGTTGCATCTCTTGAGCTTTATTTGTCTTCTCTGCCGCCTATAAATAATTTGGAGCAGTTTAAACCGAATATTGTAACCAAAATTTATTCGTCAGATGATGAAATTATAAAAACTTTTACTGCTTACACATATGAAAAAATCGAGCTTAAAGATATCCCCGAAAACTTAAAAAAAGCACTTATTGCAACGGAAGATAAAAATTTCTACCGCCATCACGGCTATGATATAGCAGGGCTTGCCCGTTCTACTATTCAAAACATACTTGCAGGACGTGTTGTTCAGGGTGCAAGCACAATTACCCAGCAGCTTGCAAGAGTGTTATTCCTCAATAACGAAAGAACTTTTGACAGAAAGCTTAAAGAATTATTCATTGCAGCAAGAATTGAAAAAACAATATCAAAAGACCAAATTCTTGAAATGTACATGAATAATGTTTATCTTGGTGCAGGTGCATACGGTGTTGAAGGTGCGGCTCAAATTTATTTTGACAAACACTTAAAAAATTGTGATCTTGCAGAACTTGCCTTGATAGCAGGTTTACCGCAGGCTCCTTCCGTATATTCTCCTTTCAATAATATGGATTTAGCCGTGCAAAGAAGAAATCAGGTTCTCACAAGAATGTATAAAATGAGATACATTACGCGTGATGAATACGAAAAAGCTAAAGAAGAAAAAGTTCATCTGGCAAAAACGCCTCAATTCTACACAACCAACAAAGCCCCGTATTTCTGCGATTATGTAATGAAAGAACTTGAAAAATTGGGCTTTGATGAAACAGAAATTTCTCAAGGCGGTTATAAAGTTGTTACAACTCTTGATTATAAGGCACAAAAAGCCGCAAATGAAGCGATTCTGAAAAACCTTAAAAATTGGGGGCTGAGCGGTGATAAAAATCAAGCCGCAGTATTTGCCTACAGTCCGATTGACGGGAAAATCCTTGTTTATTCGGGTGGAAAAGATTACTCAAAAAGCCAGTATGACAGGGTTACACAGGCCGTAAGACCGCCGGGATCGTCTTTTAAACCTATAGTTTATGCGGCGGCAATGGAAAAAGGTATAAGCCCAAATGATATGATTGAGGACAGACCTATTACAATCGGTCAGTGGTCGCCTCACAACTACGGAAATAAATATAGAGGAAAAATTCCGGTCTATACAGCTTTAATGGTATCATCAAATGTTTGTGCCGCAAGATTGATTAAAGAAGTAGGAATTCGTCCCGTTATACAAACCGCAAGGGTTCTTGGCATTGAAACTCCTCTTGAATACGATTACACAATTGCTTTAGGCTCAAACGGCGTTAAACTTTTTGAGTTTACAAGAGCTTACGGCGCATTTGCAAACGGTGGTTTTGTTGTTCAGCCGTATGCAGTAGAACGTGTCGAAACTTCACGCGGCAAAGTAGTTTATAAGGCTCCGAAAACAAAGATTACTCATCAGTTAAGCATGAATACGGCAGCAGAAATGACCGCAATGATGAAAACAGTTATTACTCATGGTACAGGCAGAGCGGCTAACTTCGGAAAACCCGCGGCAGGGAAAACAGGTACAACCGATGATAACAAAGATGCATACTTTATGGGTTACACGCCTAACATCGTTGCGGGTGTTTGGGTCGGAAACGATGATAATACGGCTTTGAACAAATCTATTCAGGGTGGTACCGTTCCCGCTTTAATATGGAAAGATATTATGAAAGTTGCTACCGAACCTTACGGAAAAGCTGAATTTAACTACCCTGAAGTTGAATTAATGCCTTTTGCAGCAGGAAGCAATGTTAAAATTATCGGCGAACAGGATGAGCAAAATAAACCCAGAGAAGAAGAAAAGCCTGCAGCAACTCCAGAAACAGCAGAGCCTGTAAAACTTCCCGAATCTGTTAAAAATACGGAACAAGTTGCTAAACCTGCTCCGGCACCGGCACCTGCCCCCGCCGTTCAAAAACCTGTTCCGGTAAAAGAAACAGCAGCTCCTATACCTGTACCGATGGCAGTTCCGCAGAGTTTACATTAAAGGAGTAAAAGAATGACTGAATTTATCCCTCATATAGGTACAGACGAATCTGGTAAAGGCGATTTTTTCGGACCGCTTGTTATTGCAGGTGTTCTGGTTGATGAAAAAAATGCACAACACTTTCTTAATCTGGGGATTAAAGACTCCAAAAAGTTGTCGGATAAAAAAATGCTTACATTGTCTGTTGAAATAAAAAAAGCGGCGCCGCATTCAATTATTGCAATTTCAAATTCCAAATATAACGAACTTTATGCCAATATAAAAAATTTGAACAAGCTCCTTGCCTGGGGGCATGCAAGAGCGATTGAAAATGTTTTAAACAGCAGTCATTGCGAATATGCACTTTCAGATAAATTCGGTGATGAAAGTCTTATAAAAACCGCGCTTATGAAAAACGGCAGAAGTATAAGACTTGAGCAAATGTGTAAAGCCGAAAGCGACATTGCAGTTGCTGCTGCATCTGTTCTTGCACGTGCGACATTTGTTCAAAAAATGCAGGCGTTGGAAGAAACTTATGGTATAAAATTTCCGAAAGGATGTTCGGGACTGGTTAAAACGGCGGCTTCGGAGTTTATTCAAAAATATGGCAAAGATAGATTGAAAGAAGTTTGTAAAGCGCATTTCAGAACATATAATGAAGTTTAATTTTTTTATGTGACGTTGTGCTCCCTTTAAAAAGATAAAAACATCGTAAATAATGATAAAAAAGGAGTGGAAGTATGAAAAATTTATTACTTAACAGCAAAAGTCGGGGGGGGGGGGTTTTT
>ERZ773114.361-NODE-361-length-56977-cov-9.326605_pt1 | contig 56977 bp, 48 predicted proteins | sample MGYA00580564_ERZ773114 | MGnify/ENA primary metagenome ERZ773114 (study PRJEB29015, sample SAMEA2737836) | human gut metagenome | biome: human gut; feature: human-associated habitat; material: faeces | place: China | collected 2012 ... | reverse complement strand
CCCGCCGCGTTGTACGGATAGTAGGCGCGGAAAGTATGGGTCTTTGTATCTTCGATATAGATAACCTTTCCTTCTGCCTCAAATTTCCCGTTTTTCAGGATGAAAGGCACGTTGCCGTACTGGGAATCGTTGCCGATGTCGGTGATGCCGATACGGTCGCCAGCAGTCCAGGTGGTTCCGCTGGCGCGGGTGGCGAGGGCGATGTCGGCGGTAAACTGGGCGGCCACTGGGTCACCGTTCAGGTTCTCGTTGTCGTTGTTGCAGGCTGCCAGTGCGAGGACGAGCGTCGCAAGTGCAAAAAATCTTGTCTTCATTATATCTGTCATTATATTAGTTACAAATCGGCATTTACATCATCACCTTTCACTTCTTCCCAGCCGTTGATTTCGGCTCCGTCCACTTCCATGCCTTCGGGAGTCTCAACCAGCGTTCCGCCGAGGGTCAGCGATGCGCCCTTTCCGGTGTTGAACTCCTTGAGGGCTTCCGTGAGGTCGCTTTTCAGCGTGGTGGGGGTCGGGTTGCCGTCAGCATAGCGGATTTCACCCGTCAGCAGTTGTTCCGTGCCTGTCACACCCAGTAGCCGCACCGTGGCTTTCCACTTGCCAGCATCGTCACCTTCGGTAATCTTGGTGAAGGGCAGCACGACGTTCGAAGCGGCTCCGTAGGTATCAGTAGCGAAATTGAGTGTTCGGGCTGCACCCGTCAGATGGGCAACAATCTCCGTGATGCGTCCGGCGGCATCACCAGTAGGTTCGACGACAAGCGTCAGTTCGCGTACCTGCTGCTTCATTGCGGCGGTCAGCGGATAGTCCTTGTCTTTCTCGATGGTCACCTGTTCCGTATAGGTGAAGAACCATCCCGGGGCATTGTTCACAAAGGTATCCGTGCCTGCCCGGGTTCCCGTGGCTGCGGCAATGGTGGCTGTGGTGCCGTTCACCGTGATTCCTTCAGCCGGGTTCCACACCGCAAGGGTGTAGCTGCCCGGAGCAAACAGATGGTCGGGGGCATGGGTGGCGGAAGTCTCCGTACCCGTATAGTCACCCATGGTGACCGTCCATGTGGCAGGTATGTCGATACCTTCACCGCGGGCCGACCAGTCGGCTGTCACCGCAATCTTCCCGTAGTCGGGATGCGGCGTGTCATAAAGCGTGTCCTTCACGCAGGAAGAGAGCAGCACGGCGGCTGCCATTCCCATCATATTTATATATTGTCTTGCTTTCATATTCTATTCCTCCGTATTAGAATAACTTCCATACCAATGTCACACCGGCATTGATGGGACCACACCAATCTTTTGTCTCGTTGCCGCGGCGTACACGTACACCGTCGATGACTTCATATTTTTCGAAATCGGCATTCAGGTAGCCCAAACCGAGGTTGAAATCAAGAGCCAGTGCCTTGTTCAGCCGCAGCTGATAGCCGGCGGTGATGCCGCCACCCATCAGGTCGCCCTGCTTGCCTGTTTCGGAGAGCTTGTAGTTGAACTGTCCGGTCTTGAACATCGCGCCCAGATACCAGGCTTTCTTCTCACCCATGTAATAACGTATTTCCGGAGCCACTTCCCAGAGTGCATAGCGACGGTCTTTGTCATTCCAACTCCAAGAAGTCCACGAGCCGTTTACGGCAATGCCCCACGATGGGCAGATGCGCCATTCAAGTCCTAAATCTGGTGTCAGGGTAGCCCAGCGCAGCAGGTTGGCACGCAGGGAGAGATGATGATCAGTTGTGATTTTAGTTTCCGACGGCGTGCCGGCAAGTGTATTTTGTTGAGCGGCGGCTTCTGCCTTTTGCCTTTCCCTTCGGCCGGCGACCGTTGGTTCAGCGGCAAGTCGGGCTTCTGCTTCCGCATCCGTCACGGCTGTTTCTTTTACTGGTACCGTCAGGCGCACGGTGACAAAATCACCCTCAGTTGCATGGTTGTGGGTAATGAAGTTTTCTTCCTTGATTTTCGCTCGTATAATCAGTTCTGATTTCACACGGTTGGCACGAATCTTCGCCGTTGCAAGGTTCTTGACTTCACAGCTCTTCGAATTGCAGTATCCGTCAACCAATAGCGGCAGTTTGCCGTCAAGAATTGTTGCTTTGTTGTTTTCGATACATTCCAACAGGCGGGCAAGTTCCGTGTCATTGCCATTCCAAGGCACGTAGAACATGTCCTTCTGCGGAACGAACCGGAAGGTGTAGGTCGTGTCTGCTTTCTGCTGCGCAATGACAGGAAAAGTTACCGTCATCAGCCACAGAAACAGGGTAAGAAAAGTGATTTTTCTGCTCATATAAACTTGAATTTATTATCTTTGTCTTCTCCAAAGGTAATAAATGCCATTCAGCGCCCAAAATATTACAAAAACTTTTTCTGTTGAAATACAGCGTTTTATAAAAATTGTCGTTTGAGCACTTTTCAAATTGTCGTTTGAGCACTTTTTTGTCGAATTAGCACTTTTTTGTCGCTTGAGCACTTTTTGAAAATGGGCTTCTGAGACCTTTTTCATCGGCTTTTTACCACACAAATTATTCCAGATTTGCTTTTTTCCACTTGCCAGGCGTACATCCTTCCTTCTCTGTAAATGATTTGATAAAGTTACTGCGGGAAAGAAAACCGGAAGACTCAGCCAGCTTCTGTATATTGATTTCCGGATGCTCCTTCAGTATGTTTTTCGCATACTCCAACCGGAGACCGGTTATCCATTCGCGGAATGTCATTTTATACGTAGTCTTGATATAAGCGGAAAGATAGGTACGGTTCGTATAAAGTATTTTGGACAGTTCTTTTATGGTAAGTCCCTGCTGGACATAGCCGTCTGCCTTTATCCAGTTGTCCACTTTCTCTATAATTTCTGTATAGGACACTGGAACTTCTTCCCCAGAAACTATTTCAGGTTCTGTTTCCGTATCTGTCAGAAGTTTTTCTTCAGACTGTATATCTTGCTCAAAAGCATTTTCTACCTGTTCATAGAATAGCAGGTAGTTCTGATAGCTGTAGAAAAGATAGCTGTAGAATGGGATTGACGACAAAATCCAGATAAAAACATATTTGTCTGGCAGGAATGTCAACAATCCGCATCCAACACCGAAGATAAGTGCCCAATAAGTGAATATGGAAAGCCATTCGATATATGCGCCTATATCATCTGCATGCGTGTCATCAAAAATTCTGACGGCTCTGCGGTATGCAACAATGACTCTTCGGGCAAGCATAAGTCCGTAGATCACCAGCCATGCAGCCAAAACCAGCAATCCAATCTTTTGCATGGTGCCACCTGGCAGCAGCAATAATACGACTCCGGAAAGGATTGAGAAGATAACCCATAGAATGATGTGTGTCCGTGACCTTTTGCGCGTTATGTAGAAACGGTCGAGCAGTGTTATCATTGCTGAGCTGAACAGATAGTAGCACAAAAAGTAGGTGGACAGATTCATCAATATGGCAGAATTGACATTTTGGAACCTTATTCCCAAAAAGAAATGTACCGAATAATTGGCGGCAAGCAACAGCAGTGCGACACCCATTATCCGCCTGGAGCGAAGATAATTCTCGAAAATTTTCTTTTCTGGTGTCTTGGCAAACAAAAAATAAAAGCCGAAGAATAACATCAACGGCAGCGCGATACAAAGTGAAAAACTATATATAGATGGTTCCATGTTATGCTTATTTGATTTTGATGCAAATTTAGATAAAATTTCCGAATTATAAGTCAGTTGGGATAAAAATCTACCATATCTTCCAGAAACGGTGTACTGCATTTATTATCAAGATAATAAAGGCTGGTAGATATTTCTTAGATGGGGATATCTACCAGGTTATCTGCCAGAGATGCTGGGAGATTTTGGTTGGGTTGGTTGGTGCAGTTGCTTAGGGGGTGCACTTGTCTCAAGTGCACCAACAGAGGTTAGTTGGTGCAGTTGCTTATGAGGTACACTTGTCTACAGGTTGGTGCACGATTACTTGGTTGGTGCACTTGAGACAAGTGCACCCCCTACAAGTGCACCCCCTGGGAGAACTTGATTGCCACGCAACAACAACTTGATTGCCACGCTACGGCAACATGGTTGGCTTGGTTGGTGCACTTCTTTTTATGTGGATGCGTGGTATGGGCAAGGATGCCCATACCTCCTATTGAAGAGTGAGGCGGAGGGCTTGTTGGGTGTGGGGGGTGATGCGGAAGCGGTTGTCGGTGCGTTCGCCGACGAGCCAGAGTATGCGTTGTTGGGCATCGGTGAGGACGAGTTGTGCTCGTTTCTCAAAGATGTTCTTCTTGCGGTCGGTGAGGTAGTCGCTGACGAGCTTTGTGCCGGTCATGCCGAAGGGGACGAAGCGGTCACCGGGATGTATGTGGCGCAGGGTTAGGGGGAACTTGATGTCGGATGCGTCGAGGGAGGCGCAGTCGGCTGTGCGGCTGGGTTCGTAGCGGTCGCCACATTCTTCGGTCTCCACCTTCAGCTTCAGGTTGTCGCTAAGCACGTATGTGCCGGTTTCGGGTATGTGCATGGGGCGGACAAGGGGTGTGGGTGTTTTGGGTTGGAGGATGAGGGTGCTGCGGTCGAAGGCGAGTTCGTGTGTGCAGGAGGTGATGATTTTGCCTGTGGGGTTGGTGTCGAGCGAGGTGTATATCTGCTCGATTTGTGCTGAGGTGAAGCCTCGGGGGCTGAGTATTTCGTGGAGGGTGTACTCGGGGGATGGCTGCTGCTTCAGTCGGGGGAGGGAGATGATGAGGGGGTGAGATGGTGTGGTTCCTAACTGCTTGGTTGGTGCAGTTATCGACTGCTTGGTTGGTGCACTTGAGACAAGTGCACCCCCTAAAGTGCTCTCCATGGGGGTGGTGACGTCGGCGATGGCGTGCTGTATGGCGTCGTCGAAGATTTTAAGGGCTTCGGTGACGCGCAGCGATGTCTCGAAGATGGACTGGCTTGCGCTTGGATTTAGCTCGCGCAGCAATGGTATAATGTTCAGGCGTATCTTATTGCGCTTCACGTCGTTATGGAGGTTGGTTGAATCGGTGACGTAACTCTCGCCGAGGGCGTCGAGGTACTGCTCTATCTGTTGGCGACTGTGGGAAAGGAGGGGGCGGATGATGTGGGCGTTGCGCGGTTGTATGCCTCGCAGTCCTCGCAGTCCTGTGCCGCGTACGAGGTTGAGGAGGAGTGTCTCGACGCTGTCGTCGCGATGGTGGGCGACGCAGATGTCGTGGGCGTGGATGTCGCGGCGTAGCTGCTCGAAATAGGCGTAGCGCAGGTCGCGTGCTGCCATCTCGATGCTGACATGATGCAGGTCGGCATAGGCGTGCGTGTCGAAGTGGACGAGGTGGAGGGGTACGTGGAGGCGACGGCATAGTTGCTGGCAGAATTGCTCGTCACGCAGGGACTCGTCGCCACGCAGATGGAAGTTGCAGTGGGCGGCTTCGAGGGTTATGCCTAACTCGGACTCTAAGTGTTTCAGCACGAGGAGCAGCGACACGCTGTCGGCACCGCCAGAAAGGGCGATGATGTATTTGCCACGGGGGGTGAATAGTTGGTGGTGGTGGGCGAAGTGTCGTACTTGGTTGACGAATGTGCTGATTGTTGGAGAGTTTTTTTCCATTTGTTGTGTGGGTAGGAGGAGGGTGTGTCAAAAGTCGTAAGCGGTACGCCCCGAAGGGGCAGCACTACATAGCCCAGGGCAACGCCCTGGGTATTGAATGTACATATTGAGTAGTACGCCCTGTAAGGGCAACTATCTGTGGCTCAATAGAGTTGCCCTTACAGGGCGTGGAGTTAGTGTGGGGCATGTTTACCCAGGGCGTTGCCCTGGGCTATGTAGAATTTGGGCTTTCAGCCCGCACTAATTGAGTTTTGACACACCCTCCTCTTTTGTAAACAATTTGGGTGCGTGGGTATGGCAAGGATGCCATACCCTCCTACTGTTATTCGACGTAAAGGACTAATCCCTTGAGGTATTCGCCCTCTGGGTGGTAGATGTTAATCGGGTGATCGGCAGGCTGGTGGATTTGATGCAAGATGCGCACCTTGCGGTTGGCCTGCACTGCAGCTGTGAAGACAGCGTTGCGGAAGTTCTCCTTTGTGACTATCTGCGAGCAGCTGAAGGTGAAGAGGATGCCACCGGGCTTTATGCGCTGTAATCCTTTGACGTTGAGGCGTGTGTAGCCTTTGAGGGCGTTGCGCAGGGCTGCGCGGTGCTTGGCGAAGGCGGGAGGGTCGAGCACGATAAGATCATAGGTCTTGTCGTTGGCATCGAGGAACTTGAAGGCGTCCTCGCAGAAGGCTGCGTGACGTTCGTCGCCGGGGAAGTTGAGGGCGATGTTTCTGTTGGTGAGTTCGATGGCCTTTGCGCTGCTGTCGACAGAGTGGACGAGTTTTGCTCCGCCACGCATGGCGTAAACGGAGAAGCCGCCCGTGTAGCAGAACATGTTGAGGACGGAGCGTCCCTTGGAGTAGGTCTCGAGCAGGTGGCGGTTCTCGCGCTGGTCGACGAAGAAGCCGGTCTTCTGTCCTTTCAGCCAGTCGATGTGGAAGTTCAAGCCGTTCTCCATAGCCACGTCGCTGCCCATTGAGCCGTAGATGAAGCCGTTCTCGTGCTCTACGTCTGCCTTAAACGGGAGCGTTGTCTCGCTCTTGTAGTAGACGTTCTTTATCTCGCCTTCGGAAGCTCTCACAAGAGCCTCGCATATCTCATGGCGAACGAGGTGCATACCAACGCTGTGTGCTTGCATGACTGCGGTGTCGCCATAGCAGTCGATGACGAGACCGGGGAGGTTGTCGCCCTCGCCGTGCACAAGGCGGAACGTGTTGTTGTTCTCTCTGCCGATGAGTCCGATAGCCTGGCGCATCTGCCAAGCCGACTGCAGGCGCGAGAACCAGAACTCGCCGTCTATCTCGACATCGCGGAAAGACAACACGCGCACTGCGATAGAACCGATCTGATACATGCCGACAGCGATGAAGTCGCCTTGCGAGGTGAATACGCGCACGATTTCGCCTTCTTCTACGCCTTCTTCAATCTCGGCTACGGCACCGGAGAATATCCAAGGGTGAAAGCGCTTGAGGCTTTCCTCCTTACCTTTCTTTAAATATAGTGTTTTGTACATATTCTAATACTTAGGAGGTATGGGCATCCTGCCCATACCATCTATTAATATCTATTTGGTTGGTGCAGTGGAGACCACTGCACCCCCTGATGGGGTGCGTGGTTTTATTCTTCTTCTTGGACTATCTTCAATTCGTAGTCGTGGGTAGCCATCAGTTGCATTATCTCGTTATAGAGCTTTATGCACGCCCATGCGTCGATAGCGGCATACTCCTTCTGCTTGTCGGTAAGCACGTCCGCCTCCCAGTTGGTGAGGCGCTGTCGTTTGCTGATTTTCTCGCCGAAGAGGTTGGCGTAGAGTTTTTGCAGGCTTTTATCCTCGACACCGATATTGCCGATGATGTCCTGGATGTCGATGAACCAACCCGGCTCGAACTCGCGACGGCGATGGAGCGAGAGCAGGTCGTCGTGCCACGAGAGACCAATCATTGGCACGAGTTTGTTGCTGAGCAAGCGCACGAGCGAATCGGGCAAACCGATGTGGTTGAGACGGAACAGAAAGCATTGGTCGTGGGTGGCAACTTGCAATAGCGCAACCTTATGGTTCTGTCCACGGCGGAATGCTGGGCGCGTCTCGGTGTCGACCCCCAACACGTCGCACGTGAGAAGATAGTCGACAGCGCGGTCAGCTTCTGACTCGTTGAGTACCACTGTTATCCGACCCTGAAAATCGACCAATGGCAGAGAATTTATAATGCTTTTATCAAATTTATTGTATATTGTTTTCATCTTGATGTGGAAAGATTTTGCAAAATTAGAAAAAAGTTGCGAATTTATGGTCGTTTCCAACTTTTTTCCACTAATTTTGTAAACAATTTAGGCAGGATGCCCATAACTCCTACTGCGTGGGATGCGTGGTATGGGCAGGATGCCTATATATCCTACTGCGTGGGGTGCGTGGTATGGGCAGGATGCCCATACCTCCTAATATATGAACACAATTTCAAACAAAATATATGGCAAAGAAAAAGACGGAGCGCAAAGCCTCTAATTTTAAAGAAGCAATAGGACTGCAAAGTATTCTCAAAAGTGAGCGTACCGACTTCCTGTTGGGCATGGTAATAGCACTGTTCGCTGTCTATACCTTCGTGGCATTGTTCTCTTACATAAATACGGGAGCTGAAGACCAAAGCCTGCTCGAACACACACGCCCTGGCGAATGGCTCAATCAAGGCAAGGTGTTTAAGAACTATTGTGGTTCGATGGGAGCTATATTATCCTACACCCTCGTTACTAAAAACTTTGGTTACGCAGCATTCTTCGTGCCTTGCTTCTTGCTTGTTTCGGGCATCAAGATGATGCAGATATATGTGCTGAACATTTGGAAGTGGTTCTTCGGAATGGGCATAGCCATGATATGGTTGTCGGTGTTCCTTGCTAAAGTACTCGCACCACTCATGCCAGAGGCTATTTTCAACCCTGGTGGCTACCACGGATCAGTCTGCGTCGACTTCACCGAAAATGTGATTGGACCTCCGGGGCTAACTGCTGTCTTATTCTTCACGGCGATAGCGTTGCTAACATTCGTCAGCAAGCAGACCATCACATGGGTGCGCCGTATGTTCAATCCCATAAAGAGCTTCACGGGTAAGGCTTCGGAGATTGTTACGGACAAACTGTCGAACACCGACAGCGACACAACGGACATTGAGGATGGGCACACCAAGTTAAGCACGGAAGATGACAAGACAACAAACTCTGCTAAAGAAACGGGAAAAGAGAGCGAACCAACACCGGTTATAGACCTCACCGAATTCTCTAACCTCGGAGCAAAGAAACCGAACAAGGCTACAGCCGAACCGATAATAACCGCTACTCCAACCCCTACCCCCATCAAAACGGATGGCGAAAAACTGACCGTAGAGGTAGGTAAAGACGAAAAGGCGAAGGGCGAACAACTCACCGACGAGGCTATCAATACGCCGATTAATCCGCTTGAACCATTCACACGATACAAGTACCCGACACTTAGTCTGCTCACCAAAGACGAGAACGACGGCAAGCCATACATCGATATGGATGAAATCAAGGCGTATAACGAAGAGATTATCAAAGTGCTCAAGAGTTTCGGCATCGAGATACGCGAGATAAAAGCTACAGTGGGTCCGACTATCACACTCTACGAGATCACTCCGGCAGAGGGCATTCGCATCACAAAGATACGCAATCTCGAAGACGACATCGCGCTACGCCTTTCGGCTCTCGGCGTGCGTATCATTGCACCAATCCCAGGCAAGGGCACTATCGGTATTGAGGTGCCGAACAAAAAGCGCCATAATGTATCGATGGAGAGTATTCTGAACTCGAAGAAGTTTCAGGAGACGAAGTACGACTTGCCTATCGTGCTCGGCAAGACCATCACCAATGAGGTGTTCATGGCAGACCTTACGAAGATTCCACATCTGCTCGTAGCCGGTGCTACGGGTCAGGGTAAGTCGGTAGGTCTGAACGTGATCATCACTTCGCTGCTCTACAAGAAGCACCCGAACGAACTGAAGCTCGTGCTCATCGACCCGAAGAAGGTGGAGTTCAGTGTCTACTCGCCTATCGCTGACCACTTCATGGCACAGGTGGACGACGACGACGAGCCAATCATCACCGATGTGACAAAGGTAGTACGCACGCTGAAGAGTCTGTGTACGCTTATGGACCACCGCTACGACTTGCTGAAATTAGCAGGCGCGCGCAACTTGAAGGAATACAACGACAAGTTTCTGCATCGCCGTCTAAACCCGGAACACGGTCACGAGTTCATGCCGTACATAGTGGTTATCATCGACGAGTTCGGCGACCTTATCATGACAGCCGGCAAGGAGGTGGAAATGCCAATCGCACGTATCGCTCAGTTGGCACGTGCTGTCGGCATCCACATGATTATCGCTACACAGCGTCCTACCACATCAATCATCACTGGTAACATCAAGGCGAACTTCCCTGGACGTATCGCCTTCAAGGTAAGCTCGATGATGGACTCGCGCATCATCCTCGACCGTCCGGGTGCTAATCAGCTCATCGGTATGGGCGACATGCTCTACCTCAACGGCAACGAGCCGACACGTGTGCAGTGTGCATTCATCAGCACGAAAGAGATTGGCGAGATTAACGAATTCATCGAACATCAGTCGGGTCCGACACATCCTATGGAGCTGCCAGAACCGAAGGGCGACGACTCAGAAAGCGGTGGCAACACTGGCGGTGCAGACATGGGCAGTCTCGACCCGTTCTTCGAGGAGGCAGCACGCTCCGTTATCGTCAGTCAGCAAGGCAGTACGAGTATGATACAGCGTCGCTTCTCTATCGGCTACAACCGTGCCGGACGACTCATGGACCAGCTCGAGAAGGCAGGCATCGTGGGCGCAGCACACGGCAGTAAGCCGCGCGATGTGCTCATCGCTGACGAGGGCCAACTGACAGCTATCATGAACCAACTGAGAGGTTAATAAGAAACTGGATATAAATAACAAAACACATAGTAGAATTATGAGACGTTTGTTTTTAGGAATTATCATTACAATGTGCATGGCTTGGTTTGGTGTAAGCACAAGTGCAGCACAGAAGAACGATGCCGCAGCACGAAAGATACTGGACCGCACGGCAAAAGTAATAGGCAGATCGGGCGGAGCAAGTGCTTCGTTCACAATGAACAATGCTTCAACCGGAACCGTGTCGGGCACCATAGCCATTAAGGGCAACAAGTTCAACGCTCGCACATCGCAAATGACCGTATGGTACAACGGCAAGACGCAGTGGACATACATGAAGAAGAACAACGAGGTGAACGTAAGTACGCCTACACAGGCTCAGCAGCAGATGATGAACCCCTACTCGTTCATCAATATATATAAGACGGGCTACAAGATGTCGGCTACAACCTCTGGCGCAAACGACGAGGTGCATCTCGTGGCACAGAACAAAAACAAAAGCATCGCGGAGATGTACATCACCATCAATCGTAAGACGGGTGTGCCATCAAAGGTAAAGATGAAGCACAAGGGAAAGTGGAGCACCATCACTGTGAGCAACTTCTCGCCGAAGAGCCTCTCTAACGCAATCTTCACATTCAACTCAAAGGATTATCCCACAGCTGAAGTTATCGACCTTAGATAAGATTTTAAGGTCGACGACTTGGCTTCAGACAAATACAACATGAAATGCACCATCCCTAAATTTGAACTTATCAGACTGCTGTTGCGGCATCGTAAGCTTGCCGACGACCGCAGTCTGAGCGCAAAGGAAAACAAGTTTGCCAAGTTTTTCATTTTATTCTCTATCCTCATTATCGTCATCTACCTTATGGGACTGGCGGTTGGCTTATCACTCATTGTAAATAGCGACATCACTGCAACGGCAACCGAAAATCTGTGCATAGGCATACCGTTTCTGCTACTTGTCGACTTCAACATGAGGTTTACGATGCAGCAGACACCTGCACACATTATCAAGCCCTACATACTACTACCATTGCCACGATACACATGCATCGACGCCTTCATATACAGCTCGCTCATCAGCAAAAGCAACTTTGTCTGGTTTGCATTCTTCCTGCCCTACGCATTGATGTCGATAGTGTTCAGCTACGGCATGGCAACAGCTACGCTGACAATGCTGCTCTGCCTGGTGCTCATCCTTGTCAACAGTCAGTGGTACTCGATTGTACGTACACTCATCAACCGCTCGGTAATATGGTGGATACTACCTATTATTATATATGGTATAGAAGCAATGCCGCTGTACGTTGGCAGCAATGCTGGTTGGAATCAGTTCTGCAACCTCTACTCCACCGTCGGTACGATGCTCGACAAGCACAACGTGCTACCAATCTTTATTGCAATCGTGGTGCTTGTAGGCATTACTGCTGTCAACCGCCGACTGCAATACGTAAGTATAGAGCGCGAGTTGATGCGCACGGAGGTAAAGAAGAGTGTGAAGAAGGTCAATAAGTTTGCCTTCTTCGAGAAGTATGGCGAGATTGGACTCTTCATGCAGCTCGAGATAAAGCTGCTGCTTAGAAATGCCACTCCAAAGAAAGCCTTGAGGTCGGGCTTCTTCACTATGGCTATGATCTGCGCGTTTATTGTTTTGTCGGACGTGTACGACTCAAGTGGCATGACAAACTTTTGGGGACTGTATGCGTTTATGATATTCGGCACAATGAACCTGCTCGGACTGATGAGCTACGAGGGCAACTACATCGACTGTCTGCTGACACACCGCGAGAACATTCTCTCGCTACTCAAGGCAAAGTATGTGTTCTACTCGCTGCTACTGATTGCGCCGTTCCTGCTTATGCTGCCTGCAGTGATAAGCGGCAAGTGGTCGCTGCTGATGCTCGTGAGCTACATGATATTCACAATGGGTTTCCAGTACTTCATAGCCTTCCAGACGGCTGTATATAACAAGATAACAGTTCCGCTGAACACCAAGATGACTGACAAGGCAGGTCTGAAGACCAACTACATACAATTAGTATTAGTGGCTATCGTGTTCATCGTGCCAAACATTCTTGTTAATGTACTACAGTCAATATTCTCAGAGAACGTCGCTTACGTTACAATGCTACTCATCGGATTAGGCTTCATTGGTACCCACCGACTGTGGCTGCGCAACGTCTATAACCGACTGATGAAGCGCAAATACGAAAACCTCGAAGGCTTTATCAGTTCGAGACAGTAAGCAGACATATACAATACGTATAATTAAAGATTCGCAATTATAACCACTTAATTTGGTTAATAATTGCGAATCTTTCGTTTTTTATTAACTATTTCAACTTTAGTATCAACTAAGATTTCTATCTTTGCAGATGTAAGATTTTAAATTATGAAGAAGAAAACGATATGGACAATAGCAATCATTATGGGATTTTCTTTCCTTGGTTTGCTATTCCTTCAGCTAAAATACATCCAAGCGATGGTGGACATGAAGAAGGAGCAGTTTGACGAGTCGGTCAACCGCGCCTTGTATCAGGCATCACGCAACCTGGAACTCAACGAGACTCTGCGCTATCTTGAGAAAGACGTGAACGAGACAGAGCGACGCGCTTTCCGCAAAGACTCCATCGGCACACGCTCAGGACAGTTGGACGGAAGCATACAGCAGTCGCACCAGTATAGCGTTGCAGGAAAGGACGGCACGGTATATTCATCGTTCGAGCTGAAGACTATCACGATAAAGCCGTCGCAGATGCCGAAGGGAATGATTCTGAGCACGGACAAGAACTCGCTCAGCGAAGCCTCAAAGTCGCTGCAAGAGATTGTGAAGAACCGCTATATCTATCAGAAGGCGTTGCTCGACGAGGTGGTCTACTCAATACTCTACTCCGCCTCGGAACGTCCGCTTAAGGAGCGCATCAACTTCAAGCTGCTCGATCAAGACCTCAAAGCCGAGCTGATGAACAACGGAGTGAACATACCATATCACTTCACCGTCAGCACACAGGACGGACGCGAGGTGTATCGTTGCCCCGACTACACAGAAGAGGGCGAAGAGTTCACCTATTCGCAGGTGCTGTTCCGCAACGACCCACAGTCGAAGATGGGCGTAGTGCGCATCCACTTCCCCGACATGGGTTCGTACATCTTCTCGTCAGTAAGATTTATGATACCGTCGGTAGCCTTCACGCTCGTATTGCTCGTGACGTTCATCTTCACTATAGTAGTGATTTTCAGACAGAAACGCTACACCGAGATAAAGAACGACTTCATCAACAATATGACCCACGAACTGAAGACACCTATAGCCAGCATCTCGCTCGCTGCACAGATGATGAACGACGAGTCGGTAACGAAGAGTCCGGCTATGACGAAGCACTTGGGACAGGTAATCTTCGACGAGTCGAAACGACTGCGCTTCCTTGTAGAGAAGGTGCTGCAGATGTCGATGTTCGACCGCAAGAAGGCGGTGTTCAAGAAGAAGAAGCTCGACCTGAACGAGATGGTGGAGAACATCTCCAACTCATTCTCGCTGCGCGTAGAGCACACCGGCGGAAAAATCTACACAGAGATTGAGGCCATTGACTCGACATTGTACGTCGACGAGGTGCACTTCCAGAACGTGCTCAACAACCTCTTGGACAACGCAGTGAAGTATCGCAAGCCCGACCAACCTGTAGACATATACCTACGCACATGGAACGACAACGACCACCTCTACTTCTCCGTACGCGACACCGGTTTGGGCATAAAGAAGGACAACTTCCGCAAGGTGTTTGACAAGTTCTACCGTGTACATACCGGCAACGTGCACGATGTGAAGGGCTTCGGATTGGGACTGGCTTACGTGAAGAAAATAGTGATGCTCCACGACGGAGACATCTCTATCGAGAGCGAATACGGCAAGGGAACGAAGTTCACCATAAAACTGCCGATAATAAAGGATTAATCACTTAAACATAAACACTTAAAATTCATAGCTATGAAGAAAAACCTACTACACATTCTATCTCTCCTGCTCGTCATGCTGACGGGTGCATCGCTCAACGCTGTTGCCGACTCCTACAATGTTGCACCGATGACAGCAGGCAAGGTGACGGTAAGTCCGAACGACGAGTTCGTAAACGCACCGATAAACCTCGTCAACTACGGAACAAATCCGGTGAAACAGATTACATACACGCTCTACGACTTCGACACACAGGAATCAAGCGAGCCACAGACCATCGACTTCGAGACTCCGTTCGACAACACGCAGCAGGTGTTGATTCCGATTAAGCCAGGCAAGACACTCGGCAAGAGCGACGTCATCTTCAACGTGACAGAGGTGGACGGACATCCTAATGAGACAAGCATAACCTATACATACATTGAGCGTTGGACTGTGCTGCAGGCTGCCAAGAAACGTGTGGTGTTCGAGGACGTAACCGGATTGTGGTGTCAGTATTGTCCGCGTGGCATTGCCATCATGGAGTCGTTGGAACGACTCTATCCGGATGACTTCATCGGCATTTCTATTCACGACGGCGACGCTCTTGCAACAAATGCATATAGCAGCATATTGTCTTCAACATGGAGTAATACGAACCGTCCACTCATCATGTGCGCAAGAGACGAAAAGGTGAACACCCATGACGGTCAAAGCAACTTCAAATACGAGTTGGACAAGACTGCATCTTTCGACATCAGCGTGAAAGCTGCATACGACGGAAAGGACATCAACGTAACAGCTAATGTACTGCCTTGTCTGGATGTGGAAGAGGGCACCGAATATGATGTGGCATACGTGCTCACAGCCGATGGACTGAAGAACGATAATTGGGGACAGGCTAACCGTGTAGGCGAATGGAACGATCAGGTATTGCCAGAATATGACAGATTCAAAGGCAACGAATCTACTATATACGGACTGGAGTTCAACCAGGTTGCAATCGACAGCAGAGGCGTGCAGTATGGCGTAGAGGGTTCGCTGACACGTCCTTATACCGTAGGCACCACGCAGACTCACAAAGTAACTTTCGAGAACATTTCGCAGCACAAGCTGATTCAGGACAAATCGAAACTGAACGTTTGTGCACTGATAATCAAGAAGGTTACTAATGGCGACAAGATAAAGGCGACTATCGAGAATGCAGCAAAATGCCGCGTAGATGTTGGCGAGACTGGCATCAAGCAGGTAGACAGCGAAGGTGCAAACGTCGTTACCGGCTACTACTCGCTCGACGGACAGCGCCTCAACGCTCCTGCAAAGGGCATCACTATCGTGCGCTACGCTGACGGCTCAACACGCAAGGTGCGCAATTAGAATATAAATAACAGAATAAAAACAATTAAATAATACGATTATGGAAGACAATTTGAAAATCTTACTTTGTGAAGACGATGAGAACCTCGGTATGCTGCTTCGTGAATACTTGCAGGCAAAGGGCTACGCAGCCGACTTATGCCCCGACGGCGATGCTGGCTACAAGGCTTTTATGAAAACAAAATACGACATCTGTGTTCTTGACGTGATGATGCCTAAGAAGGACGGCTTCACCCTTGCTCAGGAGATTCGTCAGGCAAACACCGAAGTGCCTATCATCTTCCTCACAGCGAAGACAATGAAAGAGGACATCCTCGAAGGCTTCAAGATTGGTGCCGACGACTATATCACCAAGCCGTTCTCAATGGAAGAGTTGGTGTTCCGTATTGAGGCTATCCTCCGCCGTGTTCGTGGCAAGAAGAACAAGGAGAGCTCGGTGTACCACATCGGTCGCTTCACGTTCGACACACAGAAACAGTTGCTCGTCATCGGCGACAAGCAGACTAAGCTCACCACAAAGGAGAACGAACTGCTTGCGCTGCTCTGCAGCCATGCCAACGAAATTCTGCAGCGCGACTTCGCCCTGAAGACAATATGGATTGACGACAACTACTTCAACGCTCGCTCAATGGACGTGTACATCACCAAGTTGCGCAAGCATCTCAAGGACGACGATCAGATTGAGATTATCAACATCCATGGCAAGGGCTACAAGTTGATTACCCCAGAGGAGGAATAACGTAAATAATAGAAAAGGATAACAGTAAACACGATATGAATAAAAAGATAAAGACTGCAGCACTTGCCGGTTTGTCAGCACTGACACTGGCAAGTTGCTCTTCAACAAACAAGATTGCAAAGGAGGACAACGCCACAAAACCCAATTCGTACATGGATACCGATGCGAAATACTTGATTCTCTCAAACGACCAGCGTGCCACTATCAACAAGGGTAATGAGTTCGCCGTCAATCTGTTCAAGACTCAGATTGATATGCAGAGCAAAGTTATATCGCCACTTAGCGTATCATATCTGATGGGTATGCTGGCGAATGGTGCCGACGGCGACACGCAGAAAGAGATACTCGCATCGCTCGGTGTCGGCAATGTGACGTTGCAGACTCTTAACGAGTCGTATCGTGCATTGCTCAACAGTACGGCAACCGCCGACAAGCAGACAACAATCAACATCGCCAACTACATAGCTGCCGACAAACACTTCTCGCTGAAAAGCGACTTCCGGAACACAGTCGGCAAGATGTACGATGCTGGCGTAGAGAGTCTTGATTTCTCATCGAGCAAGGCAGTAGACAAAATCAACATGTGGTGCAGCAAACAGACCAATGGCATGATTCCGAAGATTGTTGATCAACTCTCGGCTTCTGACGTTGCGGTACTGATGAACGCCATCTACTTTGAAGGCACGTGGGAGACACCATTTGAAAAGGAGCTAACGAAAGAAGAAAACTTCCGTGGCTACACACGCGACATCAAACGCGTACAGATGATGCATCAGGAGGACAACTTCAGCTACCTCAACAACAACACCTTTGAGGCGGTCACTCTGCCCTACGGCAATCGCACATACAACATGACTGTGCTGCTGCCTAAGGAAGGCGTGTCGATTGAGGAGATGATGAAACAGCTTGACGCGCAGAAGATAGGTTCGCTATACAGAGATATGGAGAAGTGCGTTGTCGACCTGAAGCTGCCGAAATTCACCACAAGTACAGAGGTGGTTCTCAACGATGCCATTTCAAAACTCGGTGCACCATCTATCTTCACAGGCGCAGCCAACTTCAAGAACATGTCTGACGCAAGCATCTTCATATCAAAGATGCTGCAGAAGGCGAAGATAGAGGTCAGCGAAGAGGGAACAAAGGCAGCAGCTATAACAGCAGGAATGGTTGCGATGACGGCACTCAACCCCGATGAGCCACGCCACGTGAGGTTCCACGCCAACCGTCCGTTCGTCTACATCATCACAGAGAGACAGACTGGTGCGATATTCTTCGTCGGTCAGTATCTCGGCGAATAAGAAAAAACCATTTATGACAAAAAAGGCAAGAGCACTCGTAGCATTGGTCTTGTCGGTAGTCTTCACAACGTCGGCTACAGCACAAGAGGTAAATGCTACGACAACAAGCACCCTGGGCAACTGCCAGGCACGCTTCGACGAATCGGCTCCGCAGCGTATCATGCCGACACGCTACGGTGGACGCTTGCACAAACTGCAGAAAGCAGAAGAACCGTCGTACGATTTGCAACCGACTCACGACGACTCGCTGCATCTGCCCATGCTTAACACCACAACAGCATCACCCATCAACCGCTATCCATTCGGTTGGGGCTGCGGGTTAAACAGTTGGGCGTTGCACCGCGGACTGAACGTACAGTTAGGTGCATCTGTGTTCGCTGCGTTCGGCAAGGGAGCACACAGTGGTGCTGGTTTTCAGGAGAACATAGCGTTGATGTACGCCATGCCTGTAACCGACAAACTGTCGGTAGCCATCGGCGGATACTTCAACAACATCAACTATGCCGGTAACAACTGGCGCGATGCTGGTCTGTCAGCAGTTCTTGGATATCGGTTCAATGAGCATTGGGAGGCTTACCTCTACGGACAGAAGTCTATAACAAACAACATTGCTAACCGACTACAATACGGGCTGTACGACGGTTACTGCGGAGGCTATGGCATGGGACGCTTCAGCCGCAACGCCTTCGGCATATCCCCCTACTCCATGTACGACCTCGGCAACTTTGGCGACCGCATCGGAGCTACGCTACGCTACAATTTCAATCCGAGTTTTAGTGTGGAAGTGTCGGTTGAACAGCGTTGGATGCCGAATAAATAACGTCTGTAACAGCATTTGATACCCAAACAGATGATAAAAAGAGAGTGGGACAAAGCAACGTAATTGTTGTTTTGTCCCACTCTCTTTTTATGTTCTGATACCCAATGCCCTACTCTTCAGCGAACTGGCGTATGCGCTGCTCCTCAGAAAGTTTGCACACAAGAAGCGAGTTATCGTTCTCAGCAACGATATATCCGTCGAGTCCCTGGACAACAACCTTCTTCTCGTTCAGAGTGTGTACCACACAATTGTGCGAATCGTATAGTTGGATATTTTCACCTATAGTAGTATTGCCGTAGAGATCGTGATGCTTGAGAAGCATCAGCGATGTCCATGTGCCAAGATCAGTCCATCCGAAGTTTGCTGGACAGACAAAAATCTCTTCTGCCTTCTCCATAATGGCATAGTCGACAGAGATATTCTCGCATTCCGGATAGCGCTGATCAATTGTCTCACGCTCTGCAGGCGTTCCATAGATGGACAGCATACTCTCGAATATTTTGCTGATTGTAGGGCTATAAACGCGGAATGCATTAACGATAGTCGAAACGCTCCATACAAAGATACCAGCATTCCAAAAGTAATTCTTATGCGATATGTATTCTTTTGCTGTCTCCAAATCGGGTTTCTCGCGGAATGAGTCTATGCGATAAATCTCACGATTGCGTGGCGAAGAGGTGGAAAGATCGGCTTGTATATAGCCATAGCCCGTCTCAGGACGGGTTGGCGACATGCCTAATGTAACGATAGCGTCTGTCTCTGCCGTGAACTTCATGCACGACTTGATGACACGACGGAACTCCTCCACATCAGTCACGAAGTGGTCGCTCGGTGTAATGACTACATTTGCCTTAGGGTTTATCGCCTTAATTCGCCAAGTGACGTAAGCAATACAAGGAGCAGTATTGCGACGACATGGCTCAAGGAGGATGTTCTCGGCTGGCACCTCCGGAAGCTGCTCGCGCACCAAGGCTGCATACTTCTTATTCGTGACCACCCAAACATTCTCAAGCGGACAGATTTCCTTAAATCTGTCATACGTAAGCTGCAGAAGGGTTCTGCCAACTCCGAGGATATCAATAAATTGTTTCGGATTGTCTTCCGTGCTCATAGGCCAGAAACGACTTCCTACTCCACCAGCCATGATTACCAGGTGATTTCTATCTTGAGTCATATCGAAAAAGTTTTAGATATGCAAAGATAAATATTTTTTATCACTTCTTAAAATAAATATGAACAATATTTATCGGTACATACAAATAGAAAAAGGAGCTGTTACATAATAATATGTAAAAGCTCCTTTCGTATGCAATTTTGCCTTGATTATGCCAAGGTGATGAGGTTCTCTTCGTTCTTTACCTTGCCCTCCTTGAAGAGCCAGCCAATACCGAGGTAAACTTCTTCGCTGCTGATGTTAGCAGCCTTTGCGATTTCCTGAATGCTCAAAGCCTTCTCAGCTGCAGCCAGTGCCTGATAAACATCACCAGCGCGGAAGCCTACGCTTTCTGCATTCACATTCAAAACAACTTCAGCCTTCTTTGTAGCACAACGCTTTGTAGTAGTCTTTGTTGCAGTTGTCTTAGTAGCAGTCTTCTTTACAGCTACCTTCTTTTCTGTTGCTTTCTTTTCTGCCATAATCTAATAAAAACATTAATAAAGTCACTCACGTAGAGCACGCTATGGGTTTCTTTGTTTGCAAAATTAGTTAAATATTTTGCAAACTTCCCATATTCATACAAAAAAAAGTCCGGGAACCCGGACTTTTTCTTAATATTTTTTACATTTATTGATTTATATCAACGTGTTTTGCATATCTAAATACTTATTCCTCAGTCAAATCTACCTTCAGCTGAAGTTCGTCGAGCTGCTTCTGATCAATAGCTGAAGGAGCGTCGAGCATTACATCGCGACCACTATTATTTTTCGGGAATGCGATGCAATCGCGGATTGAATCAAGACCTGCCATAATAGAAACGAAGCGGTCGAGACCGAATGCGAGACCTGCGTGAGGAGGTGCTCCGTACTTGAAGGCGTTGATGAGGAAGCCGAACTGTGCCATAGCACGCTCCTCTGTGAAACCGAGGATGCCGAACATCTTCTCCTGAAGCTTGCTGTCGTGGATACGGAGGCTACCACCGCCTACCTCGATACCGTTGCAAACGAAGTCGTATGCCTTGGCACGTACCTTCTCTGGATGCTCGTCGAGCAATGGGATATCGTCGGGGTTAGGCATTGTAAACGGATGGTGAGTAGCCATAAGGCGCTGCTCCTCGTCGCTCCACTCGAAGAGAGGGAAGTCTACAATCCACAGGCACTCGAACTTGTTCTTGTCGCGCAGACCGAGACGGTCGCCCATCTCAAGACGCAAAGTGCAGAGCTGAACGCGTGTCTTGTTGGCGTTGTCGCCAGAGAGAATGAGAACAAGGTCGCCATCCTTAGCACCCATTGTTTCCTTAACCTTTGCGAGTACCTCAGGTGTGTAGAACTTGTCTACAGACGACTTCACTGTGCCGTCAGCGTTAAACTTGATGTAAACCAAGCCCTTTGCGCCTACCTGCGGACGCTTTACGAAATCGGTAATCTGATCGAGTTGCTTGCGTGTGTAGTCAGCGCAACCAGGTACGCAGATACCGCCAATATACTCAGCCTCATTGAATACAGAGAATGTGCCTGTGCCCTTCAATACGTCCATGAGCTCTACGAACTCCATGCCGAAACGCAAGTCGGGCTTGTCGCTACCGAAACGGCGCATAGCCTCGTGCCATGTCATCTGCTGCAGCTTAGCCGGCAACTCAACGCCGCGTACTTCCTTGAACAGATGGCGAGCCATATCCTCGAAGAGGTTGATAACATCATCCTGGTCAACGAAGGACATCTCGCAGTCGATTTGAGTGAACTCTGGCTGACGGTCAGCACGCAAGTCCTCGTCGCGGAAACATTTTGCAATCTGGAAGTAGCGGTCGAAGCCACTAATCATGAGCAGCTGCTTTAGCGTCTGCGGACTCTGCGGAAGAGCGTAGAACTGTCCAGGGTTCATGCGTGAAGGCACAACGAAGTCACGTGCGCCCTCAGGTGTAGAACCGATGAGGATAGGAGTCTCTACCTCGATGAAGTTCTGCGAGTCGAGGAAGTTGCGGATAAGGATTGTCATGCGGTGACGCAATTCAAGATTCTTGCGCACTGTCGGACGGCGCAAGTCGAGGTAGCGATACTTCATACGGATATCGTCGCCACCATCAGTATTGTCCTCTATAGTGAACGGAGGTGTAGCACTCTCCGAGAGGATATTCAGTTCCTTGGCGATAATCTCGATATCGCCAGTAGGCAGATTAGCGTTCTTGCTCTCACGCTCGTTTACTACACCAGTCACCTGCACGCAGTACTCACGTCCGAGCTTGCCTGCACGTGCGCAAAGGTCGCTGTCGTCAGAGTCGTTGAAGACAAGCTGTGTGATACCATAGCGGTCGCGAAGGTCGACGAATGTCATACCACCCATCTTGCGGGCGCGCTGTACCCATCCGGCAAGTGTTACGGTCTTGCCGCAGTCAGAGAGACGAAGCTCTCCGCATGTATTCGATCTATACATTATATTATATGTTTTAGTTTTTTCTTAAATATACATGCAAAGTTATATTGTTTGCGTGAAATAGCCAAATTACTTGGCAAGAAATGTCATAACAGCCTTCATCACCTGCTGGCGTGAGCGCACATTATTGATACATTCTACGGGGAAGCCCATTACGAACACCTTATGGTCGATGCCGTCGTAAGCCACAGCCGCATCGGTGCCGTCGGCGTAGCGCATAGCGCAGAACGCTGGTGCAAGCGGACTGACTACATCTACCGACTGCGCGGCGTAATGGCGGTCGTTTGGACGGCGTATGATGTCGAAGCTGATGCCGAGTCCGTTCACCAGGTTTGTAGCTATATCGGTGTTCTGTCCGCCGAAGCCAACCTTGAACAAGTTGGACATAAAGCTACGCTCAGCATCAAGCTGCATATCACTCGCTACGTATGCGCCACTCACAAACACTCGTCCGTTGCCACGCACATAAGACTCTAAAGCCTTGCGAAGCGAATGCGAGAAGGTCTTATAGCGCACAAGCGAGTAGCCATCATCCTTCTGCAGTCCGAACATAATGTCGACAACACGATAGTTCTCAAGTTTTACGAACCCATTCTCCACCGCTTCTACTGATGACGATACAACATTGTATGCTCCTGACGAGGCGATGTCCGAGACATGGCAAACCGACTCGTTCTGCAGCTTACCCATGACGAACTTGCCTGAGAGTTCGTCCTCACAATAGCCCAATGCGCCGGGACCTTCACTGCCCACACGCGTGCGGTCGAAATCAATCTGTCTGCCCACAAAGCCGGCATTAATGCCAAGCGACACGCCCATGTCTGCATCAAGATCGAAGCCTTGGCGTGTGCCGTCGTCAACCACAGCCGGACCGGCGAAGCGTGTAAAGCCATCCACTACAAGCACATCGCGTGCTCCTGCCTGAGCACTAACACAGGCAGCAAGCGTTGTTGACGGGAAGCTCTCGCCACCACGATTTACTGCCGTAACGCGGAACTGATACACTACGTTCGGCTTCGGAGTGAACGTGAACGATGTGCTTGACACACTACGTCCGTTGTCGAACCCGTTCTTGCCCTCGGCTATGTATATATTATATGTAGTAGGCACTGCGCTCGGCTCTAAACGATCAGTCACTGGCAGCCACGAGAGCTGCAGCTGGTTGTCAGCAGTACGCACTATGCGGAAGTTGCTCACTGGTAGTGGTTGCACAACGCAAGCAAGCGAATGATTACCATTGACGTAACGCAGAATGGTCTTATAAAGCGAGCGTGCAAGGGTGAAGCGGAAGTTAGGGTCGAGTGCGCGGCGCATATCAGCGAAGTTCTGATGCGACAGAGTCTCAATGATAGCCGACGGCACTTCCGGTTTACGAGTCTCACTATAGTTGCGATCCCACAGGTAGCGACGTGTCCACTTGCCATAGGTGGCAGTAAGGTCGCGCTGTACCCCTGTAAGAAGCATATCTGCAAAGTCGTGCGAGATCTGTCGCGACACACCAGCAGCAAGACGTCCGTCGTTGAAATTGGTGGTGCAGATAGCAAGCGAACCGATGATTGAGTCGTTCACATGCGTGGCTCCTGCGTCGCTATGCACGGCAAGACTAAGCTCGAAAGGCACTTTCTTACCTTCGTGTGTAGGCACATATACCGACCCTCCGGCAAGCCAGTTGAGCATATTCGAGCGTGTATTGATGTCATCAATATAGTCGTCGGCACCACCCTTACCTGCATATACCGAATAAGGAGCACCCGACCACTGGGCACTATAACGCGCACCTTCCAAACAACGAGGCATACCACTTGTTGCTCCTCCTCGCTGTATGTTACCCATACCGCCGCCAAAGCGCACGGCATCGGTAGTAACTACGCCTTTCTCTGCCGACGAGTTGGTGACAATCACCCGATTGGCAGCACTATTACCTGCATCAAAGTCGAACGTTCCGAGGTACACCCATGTACCGCCACCCATCTGCTGATTGACACGGAACAATGTGCGCTCGCCTTTATGTACAACGATGTATTGCGCATCGCTTACGCTCTTAGCTATGGTCTGATAGCTCACATAAACGGCATAGTGCCCCGACTGCGGAATGGTAGGCTGATATGATGCCCACGACTCGTTGTTCTTCTTTGTAGTGCGCACCATGCGTGCTGTGCCTTGCTCAAACGGATTCTCGCCATCGCGATACATGCCACGATGGAAGGCAAAGCCACGCTCCTCAGTTGTACGCCATTTCTCGCGACCATTATCCTCAACGTATCCTTTCTCAGCATCGTTGTCTACTATCACCTCATTGCGCTGCCAGTCGCGCTCACGCGGTGTGTACACCACAGCACCTGCACGTTCGAGCATCGGAATGAGATAAGGCACAACGATAGTCTGTGTGAAAAGGTCTTCGTTAGTACAGAAAAGGTTCGGACGCTGCCACTTCCATTTATTTTTCTTCTGGTCGTAATAGATGCCGTGCGACTGCCACAGGGCGATATGGCGGTCGAAGAGTCCGTGCGAAACGAAATGTGGTTGCGACTCGTTCATCACCCATGGTGCATCACAGTAATCGATACGCCCCCACCCTGCTGGTGCACTACCGTCGCGCAACTTCGCTCCTGGCACAAGCATCTCTATCGGCATACCTGCCGTGTTGATGCATAGTCTATAGCGATTGTAAGGTTTTGGCAAAGCCTTAGCAAGACGTTTATAATAGTAGCCAACACTCTTCTCTGTAAAGCTTTGCGTAGCGAAGCCTGTACTCACGTTGAGCGTAAGCACACGACGAGCGTCGTCTACGCTGTACGACTCCATATATGGCTGTACGGCGTAGACGACATTCTTGGCTCGTGTGGCGAGCACATAATTCTTAAGGCGAGTATCCAGCCCCTCGTTTGACGATGTCTTATGCTCCCCTGCTGAAGCAGGAAGCGTCACAAGGGTTGCTGCAAATACCAAAATCGACAATAACCTGTTCTTCATATAAATTAAAGTTCACCGACGGTGAACAGTTCAGGGTTCTTACCCTTGAAGTCCTTAAAATAAGTCTTGATACGCTTCATATCCGCTTCCACATCTCCCGTCGGCACAATCATGTGCTTACACTCTATCAGTTTGCGCTCAAAGTCAAGACCATATAGCAATATTGGCAGTTCTGCCTTTAAAGCGATGAAATAGAATCCCTTCTTCCAGTTTGGGTTACGTGAGCGTGTACCCTCCGGAGTAACACAAAGCTTAAAGTTTGGCGCACGACGCGCAGCCTCAGCCATAGCGTCGGTCATGCTTGTATGTTTCGAACGATTGACGGGGATGCCACCAAGATGGCGGAACCATACACCAAGTGGCCAGAAGAACCACTCCTTCTTCATAAGGAAGTTAGCCTTTATTCCCTCTGCACGCGAGTAGAGAAGTCCGATGATAAAGTCCCAGTTACTGGTGTGTGGAGCAAGACAGAGTATATACTTTTCGGGGTGGTCCACTTCTATATGAGCGGTCCACCCCATGCGTTTATACAACAATGTCTTGCAAATGCGTTGCAAAAAACTCATTGTGTATTATGTATGTTTATGTTTTGAAAATTCTGATTAGCCGAGATTTACAACCTGGTCCACAATCTCAGACACCTGCTTATTGAAGTTGTTCACAAGGTCTTTATAGAACAGTTTCGGCGAGAGTCCTGGCTCTTGATGCGACACACGTCGTACATAGTCATTATGTATTACAAGGATAGAAGCGAGCAATGCGTTCACGTCCTCTTCTGTTGCTTTTGAACTGTACATGGAAGCAGCCACTGCCTCCGAAAAAAGTTCGCTACAAACATAATTGATATTGCGTTTCAGGTTTCGTTTGTTTGCCATAACAAATAAAATGATTATTGATTAAAAGATTAAATTAACATGCCAAAGATAAGAAAAATATCAATACGCAACAAGCATTATTGCTAAAATTCTTCCAATTGTATGTTTTCTTATCTTTTTTTTTCAGTATATCGCAGAAAAAGAGTATTTTTGCAGTGCAAAAAAAGTATCTATTTATACGTTACATATTTTAATATTTAAAATCACATGGAAATTAGTGCATTGCAGATTGCAAGAGCTGCTTATCAGCCCAAATTGCCTAAGGCTCTCCAGGGTCCGGTTAAGGCCGTAGAGGGTGAGGCAACACAATCAGTAGGTAACCAGGAAGAGATCAAGGCGTTGTTCCCCAACACATACGGAATGCCGGTTATCACTTTCGAGGCTGGCGAGAAGACAGAGCTTCCTGCATTCAACGTAGGCGTTATTCTTTCTGGCGGTCAGGCTCCTGGCGGTCACAACGTAATTTCAGGATTGTTTGACGGTGTTAAATCATTGAATCCAGAGAACAAGCTCTATGGCTTTATCCTCGGTCCTGGCGGTCTGGTTGACCACAAGTACATCGAGATCACATCAGAGCTCATGGATCAGTATCGCAACACTGGTGGTTTCGACATCATCGGTTCTGGTCGTACAAAGCTCGAGAAGGAAGAGCAGTTCGAGAAGGGTATTGAGATTCTTCGCGAGCTTGGCATCAAGGCTCTCGTAATCATCGGTGGTGACGACTCTAACACTAACGCTTGTGTGCTCGCTGAGTACTACGCAGCAAAGAAGTACGGTGTTCAGGTTATCGGCTGCCCGAAGACTATCGACGGCGACTTGAAGAACGAGCAGATTGAGACTTCTTTCGGTTTCGACACAGCTTGTAAGACATACTCTGAGCTTATCGGCAACATCCAGCGCGACTGCAACTCTGCACGTAAGTACTGGCACTTCATCAAGCTCATGGGCCGTTCAGCTTCTCACATCGCTCTTGAGTGCGCATTGCAGACACAGCCTAACATCTGCCTCGTATCAGAGGAGGTTGAGGCTAAGGAGATGTCGCTCGACGACGTTGTAACATACATCGCTCAGGCTGTTGCTGACCGCGCTGCTGACGGCAACAACTTCGGTACAGTGCTCATCCCTGAGGGTCTCATCGAGTTCATCCCGGCTATCAAGAAGCTCATCGCTGAGCTCAACGAGGTGCTCACCGACCCTGCAACAGGCGAGTCACGCGAGTTCGCTAATGCTGAGGAGCAGATTGCATTCGTTAAGAGTTCTATCGCTAAGGAGAACCTCGCTGTTCTCGAGTCGCTCCCTGCTGACGTTGCACGCCAGCTCTGCCTCGACCGCGACCCACACGGCAACGTTCAGGTATCGCTCATCGAGACTGAGAAACTTCTCTCTCGCATGGTAGCAACCAAGCTCGACGCATGGAAGGCTGAGGGCAAGTTCTGCGGCAAGTTCTCTGCACAGCACCACTTCTTCGGCTACGAGGGACGTTGCGCAGCTCCGTCTAACTACGACGCTGACTACTGCTACTCACTCGGTTTCAACGCATCACGCCTCATCAGCAACGGCAAGACTGGCTACATGTCAATCATCCAGAACACAACAGCACCTGCAGAGCAGTGGATCGCAGGTGGTGTGCCTATCACAATGATGATGAACATCGAGCGTCGCAACGGTGCTAACAAGCCTGTTATCCGCAAGGCTCTTGTTGAACTCGATGGTGCTCCGTTCAAGTTCTTCGCTGCTCATCGCGAGGAGTGGGCTAAGAACACATGCTACGTATATCCTGGCCCAATCCAGTACTGGGGACCAACAGAGGTATGCGACCAGACAACTAAGACTCTGAAGCTTGAGCAGGCTAAGTAAAAACTCTGCTTGTTCAAAACAAAAGACTTTATACAGCAAGAGCAGAGTGACAACCGTCATTCTGCTCTTCTTTTTTTATGTAAAAGCAGGACTTTAAGCGTCCTTATATAAAGAGATTATCATCGGACACCGAACGCAATCCGATTGGACTCCGAACGCAATCCGATCAGACGGCGGACGCAACCCGATCAGATGGCGAACGCAATCCGATTGGACAGCGGACGCAAATGGTGACAGAAACAACAATATGGAAGCAAACAAACGCACATACAAACCTCGCAAACGACGCTCAACAACCAAACAAAAGCGCTGCTCAAGCCTCTCCGCCCTACTCTCACGCCATCCGCGTGCCGTATGGTGGACAAGTTCGGCTGTGCTGATATGCGTATATGTTTGGGCTTTCTACACCTACTTCGTCAGTCCTACCGGATTTCGCTGGCGTGCGCTCTTCGGCGATACCAACTACCCTGCCGGCTACGAGATACACGGCATAGACATCTCGCACTATCAAGGCAAGATCGATTGGGACAAGCTGCGCGACAGCAATATCGAAGGCTATCCGCTGCGCTTCGTGATGATTAAGTCGACAGAAGGTTCGTCGCGCACCGACAACAGGTTTAAGGAGAACTTCCGCCAGGCTCGTGAGCACGGACTTATACGCGGAGCCTACCACTTCTGGAGCAACAAATCGTCGGCACGCGACCAGGCTTATTTCTTCCTAAAGCAAGTGCGTCTGGAGGATGGCGACCTTCCGCCCGTGCTCGACGTGGAGCACAAACCGCAAGACCGCAACGTGGAGGATTTTCAGCGCGACATTCTTACATGGCTGCACATCGTAGAGGATAAATATCACGTGAAGCCTATCATATATACCTATTATAAATTTAAGGAGAGCTACCTTAATGCGCCCGTATTCGACGACTATCCCTACTGGATAGCGCATTACTATGTAGACAAGGTGGAATACAAGGGCACGTGGCACTTCTGGCAACACACCGATGTAGGACAACTACCAGGCATTAAGGGCTACGTCGACTTCAACATCTTCAACGGTTCGTTCTATGCGCTGAAGAAACTCACAATTGGAAATCAGGACTAAAACAAACGTAGCGGAGGCTGGAGACCTCCGCTACGTTTATAATAATCTTACTTGAACAACGCGCAAGCCCACTCTTCGTCCGTAACAACGTCGCAGAGCGAGAGCCCGTGCTCCTTAGCTGCCGCTTCTATCATCGGCACGTCAGCCTCGTAGAATCCGCTGAGGATGAGTTGTGCACCTTGCTTCATGTGTGCACGGAACGCCGGCATGTCAGCAATGAGTATATTGCGGTTGATATTTGCAATGACCACATCGAAGCGCTCTGCTACGTTATTAAGAACCGACGCATCGCCGAGCATAACGCTCATATTCTCCACCCCGTTCAATGCTGCGTTGTGTTGCGCATTGTCGGCACTCCACTCGTCGATATCATAACCGAGCACGGGGTTGGCACCAAGACGTGAGGCAGTGATACCGAGTATTCCGGTGCCACATCCGCAGTCGAGCACGCTCTTACCCTGCACGTCCATTGCGAGCAGTCGGCGCAGAATCATGCGTGTTGTCTGGTGCGTACCCGTTCCGAAGGCGTTGCGTGCCTCAATAAAGATGCGCATCACGCCGTCGTCGCCAGCGAACATCTCGCGGTCGGTGTGCTTGGCATCGTAGATTACGAGGTTGTCGCTTACGCCAATAGGCTCGAAGCCCTCGTCCTCCCAGCCCTGATTCCAGTTCTGGTCGGGCACTTCCTCCACAGCGTAACTCACCGCTGCACCCTCCGGCATATAGTCGGCAATGGCTGCATCGAGTGCCTCCTTGTCATACATCGGGCGCTGTACATAACCTAACAATCCGTCGTCGGTATCCTCAAACGCCTCGAAACCAGCCTCACAGGCGGCTGCTGACAACAACTCACGAGCAGGCTGCATCAGCTCTGCCTCACATTCTATCTTGAAATTTGCTACAAAATATTTCATAATACTATAATTTAAAAGGGGTGCTATTCTTGCATGTGCAAGCGACAGCACCCTATTATTATTCAAACACCTCTTCTATGTCAAGAGCCCCATCGCCGGGGTCATCGGACGAGGTCTCGCCGTCCGAACAGCCGTCGTAGCCTGGTGGCAGATCGAATTTCGCCGTTTCGTCGTAAGGTAACGAGGGGTCGGCATACACCTTCTTCATAAAGTTTGCCCAGATGGGCAGAGCCATTGTTGCGCCCTGTCCCATGCGCATGGTGTCGAAGTGGATGTCGCGATCCTCACCACCTACCCAGCAACCGCTGACGAGTTGCGGTGTGAAGCCCATGAACCAAGCATCAGCATTGCGGTTGGTGGTACCAGTCTTAGCACCAATCTCGCCTGTAAAGTTATATCTGTAGCGCAATCTGCCAGCCGTACCGCCATCGACAACGCCTTTCAGAAGCACGAGCATACGGTCGGCACTCTCTGCATTTATCACCTCGTTCATACGCGGTTGGAAGTCGGTGATGACATTGCCTTCGTTATCCTCTATTCGACTCACGAACATCGGAGCTGAACGAATGCCTTTATTGACAAACGTGGTGTAGGCACTCACCATCTCTGCCACAGACACCTCGCACGGACCGAGACAGAGTGCCATCGAGGGCACTATCTCGGGGTTGTCAATGCCAAACTCGTGCAGCTTGGTGACGAACTGCTGTGGGTTAAGCTTACTCATAAGATAAGCCGAAATCCAGTTGTTCGATTGCGCCAATCCCCACTTCAGCGTAACCATCTCACCGTAGCGTTTACGGTTGGCGTTGCGCGGAGTCCACGTCTGATTGCCCACGATGTAGGTCTGCTGCACATTAGGAGCCATAGAACATGGGGTGAAACCATTCTCCATGGCAAGCGCATAGAGGAACGGCTTTATTGTAGAACCCACCTGGCGACGACCGCCCGTAACCATATCGTACATAAAATGTGTGTAGTCGAGTCCGCCTACGTATGCCTTCACCGCTCCCGTCTTCGGATCCATACTCATAAAGCCAGCACGCAGATACGACTTCACATAGCGTATGCTGTCTATAGGTGCCATCATGGTGTCGATATCGCCATGATAGGTGAAGAGAGTCATCTCTGTAGGCGTATGGAACGAGCGGTGAATTTCTTCATTGCTTGCGCCCGCAGCTTTCAGTGCTCTATAGCGTTCGCTCTGAAGCACAGCACGTTCCATAATCTGGTTAACCTGTTTCTGTGTCAGTGCGGAGGTGAACGGAGCGTTCGGCTTGCCCTTCTGCTCCTTGAAGAACTCCGGCTGCAAGTAGCGAGCCACATGAGCATAAACAGCCTCTTCGGCATAGCGCTGCATACGCGAGTCGATAGTGGTGTACACCTTCAAGCCGTCGGCATTGAGATTGTACGGCGAGCCGTCCTTCTTGCGATTTTTGTTGCACCATCCGTAGAGCGGATCGTTCACCCATGCAATTGAGTCGATGACAAACTGACGGCGGTTCCACGACGGATAGTTAGACAGTTGTGGACGCTCGGCAGACATGTACACACGCAGGAACTCGCGCAAGTAAGGCGCTACACCATCTTTGTGGTCGGTGCGGTGGAAATCGAGTGTGAGCGGCGACTCGACGTGCTGCGCATACTCGGCATCGCTGATATAGCCCGCCTTGCGCATCTGGTCGAGCACCACGTTGCGACGCTCACGACAACGGTCGGGATAGCGCACGGGGTTGAACAGCGACGGGTTCTTGCACAAGCCGATGAGCGTAGCAGCCTCCTCAATATTGAGGTCGCGAGGCTCCTTATTAAAATAGGTATTGGCCGCAGTCTTTATACCTACAGCGTTATGCAGGAAGTCGAAATAGTTGAGATACAGAGCTATAATCTCCTCTTTGGTGTAGTTGCGCTCGAGCTTCACAGCGATAACCCACTCTATCGGTTTCTGCAGCGCACGCTGCATGGTGCTCTTGGCGGTTTCGGAATAGAGCTGCTTGGCAAGCTGCTGCGTGATGGTAGAACCGCCACCGGCAGAAGCCTGACCGAACAGACCGCGCTTGACGATGGCTCTGCCCAAAGCAATGAAGTCTACGCCCGAGTGGTCGTAGAAACGAACATCCTCTGTAGCCACAAGCGCCTGCACCAGGTATGGCGAGATGTCGTTGTATGAAACGCAGACACGGTTCTCGCGATTGAAGTTCCACGTGCCGATGACCTTTCCGTCAGCACTATAGATCTGTGTTGCGAAGCGATTGATCGGGTTCTGCAAGTCCTCAACTGGCGGCATATATCCGATAAAACCGTTCCATATAGCCGTGAACGCAACTGCCGAACCGAGAATGACGATGGCAAGCAACGTCCATAGTGAGCGTACGAATACTTTTCTCATATTTTTAGTAATGTATTCCTTATTATATTAGTAATAGGACTGAATTATATTAGTAATATCTCTTATATTTTGCAAAGGTAAGGCAAAAAAGTGAGAAAAGCATAAATAATAGTTTTCATTTACGCCATATCTGAAAAATTATAACTACCTTAGCAGACAAATTGTAGACAACCATTAATTCTAAATAATAATGAGACACGATTTTGTAACAATAGCCGACCTGCCGAAGGAAAAGCTAATGTATTTGCTCGAAATGGCAAAGGAGTTTGAGAACCACCCTAACCGCGAACTGCTGAAAGGTAAGGTGGTGGCAACGCTATTCTTCGAGCCTTCAACCCGCACGCGATTGAGTTTTGAAACAGCAGCAAACCGCCTCGGCGCGCGCGTCATCGGTTTCTCGGATGCCAAGGCATCAAGCGTAACCAAAGGCGAAACACTAAAGGACACTATACTTATGGTTTCCAACTATGCCGATGTCATCGTGATGCGCCACTACGTTGAAGGCGCAGCGCAATACGCCAGCGAAGTTGCTCCGGTTCCTATTGTCAATGCAGGCGATGGTGCACACATGCACCCGTCACAGTGTCTCCTCGATCTTTATTCCATCTACAAAACACAAGGCACTCTCGAAAACCTTAATATCTATCTCGTTGGCGACTTGAAGTACGGACGCACCGTGCACTCGCTCATCACTGCCATGCGCCACTTCAATCCTACATTCCATTTTGTGGCACCAAAGGAATTGGCAATGCCTGAGGAGTACAAAATCTATTGTCGCGAACACGGTATCCGCTTCGAAGAGCACACCGACTTCAACGAAGACGTGATTGCGGATGCCGACATCCTCTACATGACACGCGTGCAGAAAGAACGCTTCTCCGACCTCATGGAGTACGAACGTGTGAAGAACGTGTACATCCTGAAGCGCCAGATGCTCTGCAAAGCAAAGGACAACATGAAAATTCTACACCCACTGCCACGTGTCAACGAGATAGCATACGACGTAGACGAGAGTTCACACGCTTACTACATTCAACAGGCAGGCAACGGCCTGTTCGCCCGCGAGGCGATATTCTGCTACGTGCTCGGCATCACACTCGACGAGGTGCGCAACGACAAAACAATTATTTAGCAATTAATAAACAATACGACATGAGCAACAAGACAGAAAGACAAGTGGCTGCTATCAAGAACGGCACTGTCATCGACCATATACCAGCAGAGAAGACATATCAGGTAGTAAATTTACTACAATTAGAGACCCTTGAAACACCAGTAACTATCGGTTATAACTATCCGTCGAACAAGATTGGACGCAAGGGTATCATCAAAGTGTCGGACAAGTTCTTCACCGACGAGGAGATTTCGCGACTCTCGGTTGTAGCACAGAACGTGGTGCTCAACATCATTCACGACTACGAGGTTGTGGAGAAGAAGACGGTGAAGACTCCCGATGAGTTGCGTGGCATCGTGAAGTGCAACAACCCGAAGTGCATCACCAACAACGAACCGATGAACACCGTATTCCACGTTGTGAACAAAGAAAAGGGCATCCTCAAATGCCACTACTGCGACAAGGAACAGTTCATCGAGAAAGTTGAACTCGTATAATCATTACTATAATTAAAATTCTATTAACTATGAAAAGAGATCAAGTGATTTTCGACCTCATTGAGAAAGAACATCAGCGCCAGCTGAAGGGTATAGAACTTATAGCTTCTGAAAACTTTGTCAGCGACGAGGTAATGGAGGCAATGGGTTCTTATCTCACGAACAAATATGCCGAGGGCTATCCAGGCAAACGCTACTACGGCGGCTGCCAGGTAGTGGACGAAGTGGAGACATTGGCTATCGAACGCGTGAAGGAACTCTTCGATGCTGAGTATGCCAACGTACAGCCGCACTCTGGTGCGCAGGCTAACGCCGCTGTGCTGCTTGCCGTACTGAAGCCTGGCGATACATTCCTCGGTCTAAACCTCGCACACGGCGGACACCTCTCACACGGTTCAGCAGTGAACACATCGGGCATACTCTACCACGCCATCGGCTACGACCTCGATCAGGAAACTGGCCGCGTGAACTACGACCAGATGGAGCAGCTCGCTTTGGAACACAAACCGAAGCTCATCATCGGTGGTGGTTCGGCATATAGCCGCGAGTGGGACTACAAGCGTATGCGCGAGATTGCCGATAAGGTTGGCGCACTGCTTATGATTGATATGGCTCACCCTGCAGGCCTTATCGCAGCCGGCTTGCTCGACAACCCTGTGAAGTACGCTCACATCGTAACCTCTACCACTCACAAGACTCTACGCGGTCCGCGTGGCGGCATTATCCTTATGGGCAAGGACTTCGAGAACCCATGGGGCTTGAAGACACCAAAGGGCGTAACAAAGATGATGAGCCAGCTGCTCAACTCTGCAGTATTCCCAGGACAGCAGGGCGGTCCGTTGGAGCATGTCATCGCTGCCAAGGCTGTGGCTTTCGGCGAGGCTCTGCAGCCAGAGTTCAAGGAGTGGGCAAAACAGGTGAAGAAGAACGCAAGCGTGCTTGCTGACGAACTCATCAAACGTGGCTTCACTATCGTGAGCGGTGGCACAGACAACCACTCTATGCTTGTCGACCTCCGTTCTAAGTATCCCGACCTCACCGGTAAGGTGGCAGAAAACGCTCTCGTTGCTGCAGACATCACCGTCAACAAGAACATGGTGCCATACGACACACGTAGCGCATTTCAGACATCGGGCATACGCCTCGGAACTCCTGCCATCACAACACGTGGTGCTAAGGAAGACCTCATGGTGCTGATTGCTGAACTCATAGAAGAAGTACTGAACGACCCAGAAAACGAAGAGGTAATCGCTCGAGTTCGCGCCAAGGTGAACGAGACAATGAAGGACTACCCTCTCTTCGCTTATTAAACTAAGGCGAACAATCGATACGTACATCCGCGATACTCATCGCAGATGTACGTACCGATTCTCACTATCAAACTATAACTTACGAGTTTTTCACGATTTGACTAACTATTAACTTTATCACACCCATATATGTTACAACTCATCGCTGTTATACTCATAATTATTATCTCCATAAGCTACATCGCCTACAGAACATATAAAGCCATTAGCGAAGCAGAAAGCGGATGTTATGGCTGCAAGGGTTGTGCACTGAAAGAGCAAATGATAAAAAACCACAAACTTAACAAAAAGCAAAACACTACTTTCCACGCCGAACAATGCAGTAATTATAGGAAAAAGGATACTTAAACATAAAACGTACGAAAGAAGAAACACAAGAAAACGTGGAAAAATAAGATAAATAAGAAAAAAGAAACAAAAACATTTGGTGGTTACAATAATAATGCCTACCTTTGCACTCGCAAATAAGCAATGAGCCATTTGGTACCTTGGCCGATCGGTTAGGTAACGGTCTGCAAAACCGTGTAGAGCAGTTCGACTCTGCTAGGTACCTCAAACGAAAGTGAAATGTTCAAACGAACATTTCACTTTTTTGTTTTACATAAAAATCACTCAACAAATATACTACAATATCAACAAGAATGAATAAGCGAACAAATACACAACGGTCTATACATTATTATATATTATATAGTATTATACCTTATATATATATAACTTCATTGTTGCTCTCGTCGTGTAACGGAAAGAGTACAATAAACGACGACAACAATGGTGACACCATCACATTCAAATACGCAGAACACATAACCGCAGTTCGACACGATGGATACGTAGACGTAAAGCTTAGCAACCCTTGGAAGAGTGGCAGAATTCTACATCGCTATGCCCTAATCAACCGCAGCGACTCGGGCAAAGTCATTCCACCCTCAGATGCCACTGTCATATACACACCAATACGTAGGGCAATAGTGACAACATCACCACACTGCCGACTACTATTCGACTTGGGTGCTGGCGAAGCAATTAAAGGCGTATGCGACTTGACATACATCACCCAACAAGACGTGCTACAGCGTGCAGCAAAAGGAACAATCGCCGACTGCGGCAACAGTATGTCGCCAACCATCGAGCGCATCATTGCATTAGCACCCGATGCCATGTTTCTATCACCATTTGAGGGAAGCAGCCATGCACAACTCGAAAATATCGGCACACCAATTATAGAATGTGCCGACTATATGGAAACCTCCGCACTTGGACGCGCCGAATGGATGCGCTTCTATGCCATGCTAATCGGTAAAGAAAATACCGCTGATTCGTTGTTTACTACTATTGAACACAACTACAACACAATCGTCGAACATAACAAAAAGCAAAAGAATCACCCTAAAGTGCTCACCGAACGCGTCACAAGTGGCGTATGGTACTGCCCTGGAGGAAATAGCTCGATGGCAAAATTGATAAAAGATGCAGGTGGTGACTACATCTTTGCCGACGACACACACAGCGGATCGCTGAATCTATCACCCGAAATGGTAATCAGTAAAGCCATTAATGCCGACATCTGGTTGTTCATCTACTATGGTGACAGACCGCTCACACGTAATCAGCTAAGCACAGAATACAGCGGATACAAGACAATAAAGGCGTTCAAAGACGGAAACATATATGAATGTAACGGCAAAACCTCAACTTATTTTGAAGAAATATCATTCCGTCCCGACTTCTTGCTCACCGAACTGACACACATGTTCTACACACAAAACAACAAGCTGCGCTACTACAAGCGCATTCAAGAATAAAAAACGTCACAAAACGACCTTGTCAAACGCACTCAACTACAAAAATGTAGCAAAATGCGCATTTTATCATAAAAAAGTACAGAAAACATTTGGTGGTTACAATAAAAACCTATACCTTTGCACTCGCAATTGAGAAACAGTGCTCCGGTTAACTTCAACCGTATGGAAGTTTGGGTGAGTGGCTGAAACCAGTAGTTTGCTAAACTGCCGTACGGGTAACCGTACCGGGGGTTCGAATCCCCCAGCTTCCGCTGTTCTCTTGAGCAATCAATACTGTTGGTGGATTCATCTAATGGTTAGGATACAAGATTCTCAATCTTGGCATAGGGGTTCGATTCCCCTATCCACTACCAAACAAAGCGTGTAGAAACAATATGTTTTTACACGCTTTTTTCATTATACTCTCTACTATTTTCAAAAAAAATGCGTAACTTTGTAGCTTAGGACTACAACTATAGCAAACAAATAGTACACACAGATATGGCAGATATAAAGAAACCGCTCATGGGTATGTCGCTCTACGAGCTCAAGGAAGTAGCAAAATCGCTCGGTATGCCAGCCTTCACTGGCGGACAGATGGCGAAATGGCTATACACACAACACGTGAAATCGATTGACGAGATGACAAACATCTCGAAGACCAATCGTGAGCGACTGGCTGAAGAATATACCATTGGATGTATGGAGCCGATAGACTGCCAAGTATCGAAGGACGGAACAATAAAGTACCTCTTCCCCACTGCTACGGGCAAACATGTGGAAACTGTGTACATCCCCGATCACGACCGCGCTACGTTGTGCGTTTCGTCACAAGTGGGTTGTAAAATGAATTGCCTGTTCTGCCAAACAGGCAAGCAGGGCTTTGAGGAGAGCCTCACAACAACCGACATCCTCAACCAGATATACTCGCTTCCCGAACGCGAGAAACTCACGAACATCGTGTTTATGGGCCAGGGCGAACCGATGGACAACCTCGACAACGTACTGAAGGTAACACAGGTGATGACAGCCGACTATGGCTACGCTTGGAGCCCGAAGCGCATCACAGTGAGCAGCGTAGGCCTGCGCAAGAAATTGCAACGCTTCCTCGACGAGAGTGATTGTCATGTGGCTATCAGTATGCACTCGCCAATACCAGAACAGCGTGCGCAGCTGATGCCTGCAGAGCGTGGTATGTCTATCGTAGAGGTGGTAGACTTGATGCGTAACTACGACTTCACACATCAGCGCCGACTCTCTTTCGAGTATATCATGTTCAAGGGCGTGAACGATACCACAACACATGCTCGCGAAATAGTGAAGCTCGTGGAAGGACTGGAATGTCGATTTAATCTGATTCGCTTCCACCCTATCCCCAACGTGGACCTGCAAGGCACAGACGACCACCATATAGAGAATTTCCGCGACTATCTGACTAACCACGGCGTGTTCACCACGATTCGTGCAAGCCGCGGCCAGGATATCTTCGCTGCATCTGGACTGCTCAGCACTGCGAAAAAGATTGAAGAGGAGCGCAAACGCCGCGAACAACAATAACCCCATGCGATATACAATACTGTTCTTCGCTACGCTTACACTCATGGCCTGCACTCGAGGCAAGCAGACTATGCTGCCCGACAGTGGTGGCAGACCATACGAAGTTGTGCTCATTGGCGATAGCGATAGCATATTATATAAGGTACTCACAGAGCCTGTCACTGCCATGCCGCAGCCCGAGCCTGCATTCGACGTAAACATCGGCACATCGATGAATGCCACATTACGACTCGCTCGCAACATCGTGGTGGTAGAAATCGACCACAAATTGAAACAAATCAAGGTAAAATACGAGCGTAACATATATGCTGAACCGCAGATGATTGTACACGTAAGTACACCTTCGATGGTACACCTGCAGCGCGCCATGCGGTCGCAATCAACCGCCAACAACATGCGCAATCTGTTAAAACGCAACGAAATAAAGAACGCCATAACACTGCTTGAGCACAAGCATAACACAAAGTTGGAAGCAGAAGTGCAACAGATGTTCGGTATAGATATGCGCATACCGTCAGATATGCGAGCGAGCAAGAAGGGAAAAGACTTCATTTGGATATCCAACGACTCGCCAACAGCAATGGCAAATATCTGTATATACACGTCGGAAAACCGCGACAGTGTGATGAAGGTGAACATAAAGGGCGAAACCGACGATATGTACATGACGACAACGCAAGGTAGTATCGTCACAACTGATATCAGCAGCGACACAGACACACTAACCATACGTCGCGGACTATGGGAGATGCACGGCGACGCAATGGGCGGTCCGTTCGTGCAACACATAATAAAGCACATAGACAAACACACCACAATAGTGGCAGAAGCTTTCGTCTACGCCCCAGGAACGAAGAAACGCAACGTGCTACTCAATACAGAAGCAGCACTATATACAATACAACCCAAACAAAATAACAAATGGAAGACAGAAAAATCCGCGTGGCAATAACCCACGGCGATACCAATGGTATCGGATATGAGCTTATTTTTAAAACCTTTGCAGAGCCCGAAATGCTTGAGTTATGCACACCTATCATCTACGGCTCGCCGAAGATTGCAGCTTATCATCGTAAGGCCCTTGACATGCAAGCTAACTTCAGCATCATCAACAAGGCTGAAGATGCTGTCGATGGACGCGTTAATCTGCTCGCTTGCTTCGACGAAGAGGTGAAAGTAGACCTCGGACAACCCACTAAAGAGTCGGGCGAATCGGCTCTCAAAGCTCTCGACAAGGCAATGACCGACTTCCGTAGCCAACTCTACGACGTGCTCGTGGCTTGTCCGGTATGCCTTTCCAACATGACAGCCAACGAAGTTGGTTACACATACAACGGACTGAAGGAATATGCAGAGACTTGCATCGGCGATGGTGCTAAGGGCATGAAGATAATGGTAAACGAATCACTACGCATCGCCCTCGCCACCAATGGTTTGGCTATCAAGGACGTACCTGCAAACATCACAGAAGAGAATATCCTTAACAACATTCGCAAACTGCACAACTGCCTCAAGAGCGACTTCCGTCTGTCGAATCCACGTATAGGCGTGCTCGCACTTAACCCAAGCGATGACGGCACAGAAGAGAAGGAGATACTACTGCCAGCTATAAAGAAAGCCGAGGAGGAAGGCATCACAGCATACGGACCATATGCCGCAGAAGATTACTTCGGCAATAATGTATGCGATGCTTTCGACTGCACGCTCGCAATGTACGACGATCAGGCTAACATACCATTCTCTACAACAATGCAGAGCAACGGCATCTATTACATATCAGCACTCCCACTCGTATGCACAGCACCTGCACTAACACCCGACTTTGCCAATGCGGGAGCTGGGGTTGCAGACGAAAACGCACTGCGCCACGCTATCTATGCAGCTATCGACATCGTGCGCAACCGCGAAGAATACGAACTACCACTTGCCAATCCGCTTCCGAAACTCTACCACGAGAAGCGCGATGAAAGCGAGAAGGTGAGATTTTCTATTCCGAAGAAACGCGACACCAACAATCAGCAAGGCAACCGATAACACAATCGGTTGCTAAAAAAGTAGCATAAAGCTGCATCTATTTTAATAGAAATATGTAATTTTGTTACCAAATGGATACATCTGAACTGCAAAGATTAAAACAACGGTACAACATCGTGGGCAACTGCGATGCGTTGAACCGTGCTCTCGACGTCGCCAAGCAGGTGGCATCGACAGACCTCAGTGTGCTCATTGTTGGCGAGAGCGGAGTCGGAAAGGAGATTATCCCACGACTTATACACGACAACTCGCCACGCAAACACGAGAAATACTTCGCCATCAACTGTGGTTCGATACCGGAAGGCACCATCGACAGCGAACTCTTTGGACATGAGAAGGGATCGTTCACGGGTGCCATCGGCGAGAGCGAAGGCTATTTCGGTACGGCAAACAAAGGCACTATCTTCCTCGACGAGGTCGGCGAGCTGCCAATGGCAACACAAGCACGCCTGCTGCGTGTGCTCGAAACTGGCGAATACATACGTGTGGGTGGTCAGAAGATAATGAAAACCAATGTGCGCATCGTTGCAGCAACCAACGTCAACATGCACAAGGCAATAAGCGAGGGACGTTTCCGCGAAGATCTCTACTATCGTCTGAACACCATCCCTATCCAAATGCCGCCATTACGCGACCGTGGCAACGACATTCTCCTACTCTTCAGTTTGTTCACAATGCAGATTGCGGAGAAGTATGGCATGAGCCGCATCACGCTAACCGACGAAGCGAAGGCAATAATGCTTAGATACAAGTGGCCGGGCAACGTGCGCCAGCTGAAGAATATCACTGAGCAGATGTCCGTACTCAGCACAACACGCGTGATAGACGCCGAAACGCTGAGCAAGTTCATACCGCAGGACAAGGAAAGCACGCAGCTTGCCACCACAACGCCAACCGGATCGCACTCGTACGAGAGCGAACGCGAGATTCTATATAAGATTCTCTACGAGTTGAGAGGCAACGTGAGCGATCTGCGCCGCGAGATGACCAATCTGCGCAAACAGATTGACGACAACCGCACACTCGACAATTTCGCAGCTGCCCAGCAGGTACACGCTCTGCAGCCAGCCACATTCAGTCCGTATCAGGATGTAGAGGCCGAGGAGATAAGAGATGGCGTAACAACCTCTCAAAACGAACAGAACGAGAGTCTGAACCTTAGCGACATCGGTCGGCAGGTGGTAGAGAAAGCGCTCGAACGCAATGGTGGCAACCGCAAGAAGGCTGCACAGGAGCTGGGCATCTCCGACCGCACACTCTACAGACGCATAAAGCAATATGGACTCGACAAATAATAAAGACATGAAACGAATCCGTACACATTATATATATATAGCACTTGTACTGATTGCATCTATAACAATTTCGGCGTGCAAGGTAAGCTACAAGTTCAACGGAGCGAGCATCGACTATACAAAGACAAAGACAATACAGATAGCCGACTTCCCTATCCGTTCAAGTTATGTATGGGGACCGATGGGACCGATGTTCAACAACCAGTTGAAGGACATGTTCGCAAGCCACACCAAACTGAGTCAGGTGAAGCGCAACGGCGACCTGAAAATAGAGGGTGAGATAACACAATACTCGCAGCGCAACAAGTCAGTGTCAGCAAGTGGACAGTCGGCACAAACCGAACTTTCAATCACCGTCAACGTACGATTTACGAACAACGTAAACCATAGCGAAGACTTTGAACGCCAGTTCACCTCGTCAAAATCGTACGAGACAACACAAAGTCTTGCCACGGTGCAAGAAGAACTCGTAACACAAATGGTAAAAGACATCACAGAGCAGATATTCAACGCAACAGTTGCCAACTGGTAATATAAACATTAATAATGTAAAAACATAAAAAAGTGGATTTAGTACGCCTCATAAACCATCCTGAACTGATGAGCAAGGAGACTCTATACGAGCTCCGAAACATTGTTGCGCTCTATCCATACTATCAGACGGCACGAATATTGATGTTGAAGAACATGTATCTGCTGCACGATAGTGCGTTCGACGATGAACTTCGTCGAACTGCATTGTACGTGACAGACAGAAGTATGTTGTTCCAACTTGTGGAGAGTGCACACTATGAGTTCAAGAACCCGAGCGAGGAAGCTACCAACAAGATAGAAACAAGCAACGACGACCGCACTATATCTATTATCGACAACTTCCTCGACTCTGCCCCAGAACAGGAACTGGAACCTCAAAGTGAACCAAAACGCAAGCCAACGCCTGCAGATGCTGCTGTAGACTATGTCGCATACCTGCTAAAAACAGAAAGCGAAGAAGACGACACCTCCGAACAGAGCCCCCAGCTGAAAGGTCAGGAACTCATCGACGACTTCATCAACAAAGATGGTGGCAAGATACAACTGCAAGATCAACCCACCTATAAGCCCGAACTTGAAGAAGAGAAAAAGGGCGAGAACGAAAGCGAAGAAGGCTACTTTACAGAGACTTTAGCCAAAATATACATAAAACAAGGTAGATATTCGAAGGCTCTTGAAATAATTCAGCGTTTAAATTTGAATTATCCAAAAAAAAATGCTTACTTTGCAGACCAAATAAGATTTTTAAAGAAACTTATAATAAATAACAAAAATAACAAATAGAAAAATGATTTACACATTATTCGTAATTTTCATCGTGATAGCATCTTTGCTCATGATTGGCATTGTGCTTATTCAGGAGTCAAAGGGTGGCGGTTTGGCATCAAACTTCTCATCATCTAACGCTATCTTAGGTGTACGCAAGACTACCGACTTCGTAGAGAAAGCAACATGGGGTCTCGCAATCACAATGGTTGTTCTCAGCATCGTATGCGCTCACGTGGCTCCTGTTTCTACAGAGGGCACAAGCGTTATGGAGAAGACTGCAACTGAAACTCAGACAACAAACCCAAACACTACTCCTGGTTTCGGTTCAAGCCAGCAGCAGGCAGCACCAGCAGCTGAAGGTGCTCAGCAGGCAGCACCAGCACAGCAGGCTCCTGCAAAGTAATTTGCAAGAACCTCTCTACACCAAAAGAGTAAAAGAAAATTACGCCCCAATTACAATAAAACGTCTAAGGCAATGCCTTAGGCGTTTTTTTATGACTTTCGGTACGTTCAACACTGACACCAGCGAACAGTATCAAAAGATATGAATATGGGAAATAATTAGCAATATAGAGCACATTATTCCTACAATAGCACCAATAAACAAATAAAAATACGATTTATCTAAAAAAAGTTGACAAAACATTTGGTAGTTTAAAACAAAACCCGTACCTTTGCACTCGCTTTAAAGAACTAAGCAATACTGCTAAGTAAAGCAAATAACATGGTGGCTGTAGTTCAGTTGGTTAGAGCGTCAGATTGTGGTTCTGAATGTCGTGGGTTCGAGTCCCATCTGCCACCCAACAGAGAGTCAAACTTCAAAAGAGGTTTGACTCTTTTTTTATCCCCGCTTTAAGAAACCTACTCCACCACTCTACCAATTCGAAATCAAATATTATTATAACACAGTTACAACACTTTAAGCATCTGCGTCGGTCGGTGCGGATGTCTGCGCCGGTCGATGCGGACGTCTGCGCCAGTCGATGCGGACGGTTCGTTGAAGCGATAAGAACCGAGGCACACATCGTTCCAGACCACGAAACGACAAGTGCTTACACCTTAATTATATTATATAGTCTGCAATAAATAGTCTGGTTTGCTTTGTAAAGCGACATAAAAACACTACCTTTGTCTATGAAATTAAAAACCACCTATATGAACAAATCCAAAAGACTTTTCTGCAAGCTGGCGTTTGCTGCGCTCGGTCTTCTGCCGACAATGGCTACAACAGCGCTCGCAGACACCACCGACTACACACAGTATGTTAACCCGTTCGTCGGCAACGCTGACAACGGACACACCTTCCCGGGAGCGTGCCGCCCGTTCGGCATGATACAGACCAGTCCGGTGACGGGTGCTGTGGGCTGGCGCTACTGCTCGGAGTACGTTTATAGCGACTCTCTCATCTGGGGATTTACGCAGACCCACCTCAACGGCACGGGCTGCATGGATCTTGGCGACATACTCATGATGCCCGTCAGCGGCAAGCGCACACGTGCTTGGGATGGTTATCGCTCTCGCTACTCTAAGCAGCAGGAGTTTGCCACACCCGGCTACTACTCGGTTTACCTCACCGACGCCAAGGTGAAAGCCGAACTGACAGCTGCGCCACACGTCGCCTTCCACCGCTACACATTCGACAACCCCGACTCCACTTCCGTATTCATCGACCTGCAGCACGCTCCGGCTTGGCGCGATGAGCAGTACCACTCGCAGTGCATCTCGTGCGAGACGAAATGGGAGGATGCGCAGACTCTGACCGGACACGTGCGCAACAAAGTGTGGGTGGACCAGGACTACTTCTTCGTGATGAAGTTCAACCGCCCCGTTGTCAGCCATATCCAGTTGCCGAAGGCTGTTGACACAGAACGCGGACAACGCATCGTGGCTACGTTCGACATACCGCGTGGCGAGCAACTACTCGTTAAGGTGGCAATGTCTACGACAAGCGTTGAGGGCGCACGCCTGAACCTCGAAACAGAAGTGCCTGACTGGAACTTCGCCGAGGTGACACGCACCGCTCACAACGAGTGGAACTCTTACCTCAGCCGCATCGACGTGACTGGCACCGACACCGACAAGCAAAACTATTACACAGCATTCTACCACGCACTTATCCAGCCTAACCAGATTGCTGACGTTGACGGCAAATACCGCAACGCCGACAACAAGGTGGTCTGCTCAAGCAATGGCGAGTTCTACTCCACCTTCTCTTGCTGGGACACCTACCGCGCCGCTCACCCATTCTACACTATGGTCATTCCGGAGCGCGTCGACGGCTTGGTCAGCTCGCTCGTTGAACAAGCCGAGGTGCAGGGATTCCTGCCAATCTGGGGACTCTGGGGCAAGGAGAACTTCTGCATGATTGGCAACCACGCCGTGTCTATCGTAGCCGAAGCTTACCACAAGGGTTTCCGCGGTTTCGATGCCGAGCGCGCTTTCAACGCCATCAAACGTACACAGACCGTGAGCCACGGCGAGAAGTACGACTGGGAGACATACATGAAGTACGGCTATTGGCCAACCGACCTTATCGCGTCTGAATCGGTATCCAACTCACTCGAGTGCATGTACGACGACTATGCCGCAGCCGACATGGCTCGACTCATGGGCAAGAAGCAGGACCAGCAGTACTTCGCACGCCGCGCCAACTTCTACAAGAACCTCTTCGACAAGCAGACCAACTTCATGCGTCCGCGCCTTGCCGACGGCTCATGGAGAAGTCCGTTCAACCCGAGCGACGTGGCTCACGCCGAAACCGTCGGTGGCGACTACACCGAGGGCAACGCATGGCAGTACACATGGCAGGTGCAGCACGACATACCGGGACTCATCAAGCTCTTCGGCGGTCCGAAGCCGTTCCTCAAGAAGCTCGACGAGTTCTTCACACTCGAACTCGTCACCTCGCAGAACGACGTGACCGGACTTATCGGACAGTACGCACACGGCAACGAGCCGAGCCATCACGTGGCTTATCTCTACGCCTTAGCAGGCAGACCATCGCGCACGCAAGAACTCATACGCGAGATTTTCGACACACAGTACCACCCCACCGTTGACGGACTCTGCGGCAACGACGACTGCGGACAGATGTCGGCATGGTACATGCTCTCGGCAATGGGTTTCTATCCTGTGAACCCTGTCAGTGGCGAGTATGTATTCGGTGCTCCACAGATGCCAAAGATTGTGCTTCATCTGCCCGAAGGCAAGACATTCACCGTTGTAGCCGATGGCATTTCTGCCGAGAACAAATACGTAGACTACATCCTGCTCAACGGCAAAAAGTACAACAAAACATCCATTTCGCACAACACAATCATGCAAGGTGGCACATTAGTATATAAGATGTGTAGTACAAAAAAGCACGATAAATACTAAAAGAAGTTCAAAAAGAAGTCTTTTTTGTCCTACTAATGAATAATAATGGTAGATTTTTCCCTTTATATCATCAAAAAAGCCAAATAACTCCCAAGTTATTTGGCTTTTTCATTTATTTTGCTTTACTTTGCAGCAAATAATTATAGAGAGATAACAATAGACTATATTAAAAAGTAATTTTATGAAAAAGATTTCAATTCTTTTTGCAGCTACTGTGATGGCAGCTACAGCTTCGGCTCAAACTGTTACAGAAAGTAAGACTTTTGACAACATGTATGTCGGTGTAAATACCGGTGTGTCAACAGCTTCTAAGGGTCACCATTGGCTTCAGGACTTCCGTCCAAACCTTGGCGTACGTCTCGGTCGCAACTTCACACCTGTATTTGGTCTCGCAGTTGAGAGCAACATTTACTTCAAGGAAGTTGGCTCTAAGCAGGGCTTCCTGCACAAGACAGGCACTGCCGTAAACGGCATCAACACCTCACTCCTTGGTACTGCAAACATCACCAACTGGGTAGGTGGTTACAAGGGTGAGCCACGTCTCTTCGAAGTATCAGCTGTATATGGTCTCGGTTGGGGTCATGTTTTCTCTAACGCAGCTTCTTACAAAGACAACACTAATATGCTCACTTCTAAGGCAGGCCTCAACTTTGCCTTCAACCTTGGCAAGACAAAGGCATGGCAGTTCTACGTAGAGCCTTCTATGAACTGGTCGCTCAATGGTCTCGGTTACGAGGGTGTTGAGTACAGCATCAACCGCTCAATGTTCCAGGTTAATGTTGGCTTCAACTATAAGTTCAAGAACTCTAACGGCACACATAACTTCACAATTGCTTCGGGTCGCGACCAGGCAGAGGTTGACGCTCTCAACGCTCAGATCAACAGCCTCCGCGAGGAGAACGCTGCTCTCACAAGCAAGGACGAGCAGAACAAGAAGAACCTCACCGCTAAGGACACAGAGATCAACAACCTCAAGCAGGCTCTTGAGGAGTGCAACAACCGTCCTGCTCCTAAGGCAGAGACAGCAACCAACCTCCAGCCGACAGTCATCTTCCGCCAGGGCAAGACTTCTGTAGACCCGGCTCAGGTAGCTTCTATCGAGCTCATCGCCAACTACATGAAGAACCACAAGGAGTCGAAGGTAGAAATCAAGGGCTACGCTTCTCCAGAGGGTTCTAAGGAAATCAACGAGCGCATCTCTCAGCAGCGTGCTGACGCTGTTAAGGCTATCCTCGTTAAGAAGTACAAGATTTCTGAGAATCGTCTGAAGGCTACTGGTATGGGTGCTACTGACAAGCTCTTCGAGCAGGTAGAGTTCAACCGTGTTGCTACATTCAACGACATCACAAAGGACTAATTGTTCACCGAACAAATAATCCGAAATTGCTTGAGTGCCCATGCTGCTCAAGCAATATAAAAACAAATCCCAGTGTAATGACTCAACCATTGCACTGGGATTTTTCGTATCAATTCGTTTTACTTCGCTACAAATTTTATCTTACAACGACACACTTCCTTCAGCTCGGCATCCGCCTTCTGTCCGGCATCACTCTCTGGTGTCTGCTTCATCACTTGCACACAGAACTCACCCTCTGCCACCTCTTCAACAAACAGATGCAAGCGATCGCCACAATGCGACTCTGCAACATAAGCTATATCGAAGCGCTGCAAACGGTTCGTGCGATAGAAGTCGAGCGTCCAAAGGTCGAGAATATGCTCTATGTACTTCACGCTATTGATGTGTCCGTTGACATCCACATCGCTGTAACGTGTCTCAACAATGCGTCGACACTCAGCTGCTTTCGATAGTTTCACACGCTTGAACGGCTCAATCGGGCACGGCTCATCGGTCTCGATATACTTCGTAATCAGTCCGTCGCGCTCCACAAGAATATCCACCGGCTGACGCGTATCGGTGTCAATCATTGCCCAAATGCTGCGACCATAGCCGTAGTGCTTGCCGCTCTTATCACGAATAGCATAGTTACGACTCGTGAAGAACTTCATCACGTTCTCCACCCACGTGTCCACCGTGATGCGGTCGTAAGCAAGGGGCATTTCGTCAAGCTCCATAACGAAGCGCGAGAGCACCCAGGTCTTGTGCACCGTGTTGAGATAGTCCATGCCATAACCACGCTCGTTGCTATGGAAGTCGGCTGCATTCAGCAGATGGTTACCAAGATGTCCAAGAAATATATGGTTAGAAAAATCGCAGTGGAATGGCTCCACAAGGAAGTCGTAGCTTCCAATCTTACTTAATAAATCCATAATCTACTCTTATTTTGATGAACTTTTGCCCCGTCCACACTTATTCTCACAGAACGAGGCTTTCCATTAGAATCATATTTACAATTATCGTAAAGGCTGGGCATAAAGAAGTATGCACGCAATCCTTTCAAGTTGCCTTCTGCATTCGGCGTTACAAGTTGCTTGCCGTCAGCACCAACAAACCTATAGTGCCCGTCAGCAGGTAGAAATACAGGGTCGTAAGTACCCACAAACAGGAAGTTGCCTAAAGAGAGCTTACCAGTCAACGTCGCAGGCTTGGCAGCGAGGATGAACTTATTCTTCACAACCGGCTTAACCACATCCTTCGTCACACCGTTCAGGAATTGCACAAGATAGGGCTCGCCGGCAACTGTCGACTTTACAGTAAGGAAGTGATACACCACATTCTCGTTGTCTACCTCCTCCACATCCTGAAGTTGTTTGAACTGCATACCCGGGAAAGCTGTGCGAATATCGCTTTCTGTAAGACCGAATGGCAGACAAAGCGTATAGCATCCGCCGTCGGCACGGAACGTGCGGTCGATAGTTACGTTGTGCACATAAGCATCTTGATAGTACGAAGCAATATCCGCATTGCCACCCGACTCACCAAACGTAAGACTCTCTACAACAACCGCATTTACAAGCCGGCGATATATCTGCACCTTACCATAGCCGTCATACCTAACATAACGTGCGAAGCGTTCCGAGCCTGGCTTATAATCAAGATATCCTCCATTTTTAAACTTTACAAAACTGATATGAGCATTGCCCTCGTCCGAGAATTTTATATCAATTTCATTCGTCTTTTCCGTTTCTCTCTCCTGGAACATCAACGAATTTGAAGACTTTGTGTTTGCGCTAAGCCAACCACACCTGCTATCTTTCAACTTCCAACCACCAGTTATTTTCTTCACTTTGAACACAGCCATGCTATCCGTTTCGCACGTAGCCAATTCCAGTTCGTCTTCCTTGCTCAACTTTATCAAACATGGCAGCATATAGTCCTTTTTCGTATTCTGATACCTACTCATAGCCACGCCATTATCCTTGCTGACGATAATTATCTCGTCGCCATCGCGCAGAAACGAAGGGTCAGATATGTGCATATATTTTGCAGTTGCGTTTTGTGCGTCCACTCCGATTGGCACCAAAGAGAGTAGCATGATGATAGCTGAAAGCGTGAATTTAGTCATTCGAATGTTTGGTTTTTAGTAATTCAGTTTCGACCCTAACACCACAAAGAGTGTTAGGGTCGACCAATAGAATATTCGGAATTATAACATTAGCGTAGTTTGTCTACTTCCAAAAGCGTGATGTAATATCTGTAAAGTCGTCACCCACAGCACGCTTGTAGAGTCGTTGATTAGTGGTGCGTTCCTTCAGACAGCCAAGATGTTCGATATACGGACCGAGCTTTATATAGTCGAAGTCGCTTTTGCGTATTGTTCTTGGGAACATCTGACGACCGCTATACCATGCCACCTTCAGCTTGGGATGTTCACGATGCAGATACTGCGAGAGTTGGCTAACGTACTTCGGGTCAGCATCGCCACCCATAAAGCAGATGCAGGTTATCTCGTCATTATAGTCGGCAACGAGTTTGTCGAGCACCATTGGTGTCAGTGGTTCGCCGATGTTCTCCCACAGATACTGACTGTGGCAGCCCGGACAACGACACGGACAGCCCGTGATGTTGATAGACAGCGTCACCTCATCGGGGATTTCCTGGAACACTATGCCAGTATTGAGATAATTTAGCATTGTTTTATACGTTTTTTTTAGTTTCGCAAGCGAAAGTTCAATCCTTTACTTCGTTTGTTCCGTTGGCATAGAAGCGACGTGCTGCCTCTTTCTGACGAGCCTCGGAGAAGTTGCTCACACGCTTCAGATAGCCGATTATACGTGTCATGTAGTCGACATTCTCACTTCCGCAATGCGGACACTTCTTCAGATAACGTTTGTCGATATGTCCACACTCGTTGCAGATAGTGTTCGGGATATTGAATGTGAAGTAGTTGCATCCCTCCTTAGCAGCAATGCGCAGGAGCTGACGGTACTGCGCCTTCGAGAGGTGCTCGTCGAGGTTCATGTGGAGTGCCGAGCCACCGGTGAGGTGCTCAATGTATGGTGCACCGTGCATCTTGAACTTGTCAACCACGTTGAGCGAGTCGTCCTCCACAATGTAGAAGTAGCTGTTGTAGCAGTCGCGTGGCACGAAGTAGCCGTCCTCACGATCCCACTTGGCGTGTTTCACGCCCACGTTCTCAGCCGGAATCATCTCGCAGTTGAACAGCACATCCTTTGTGCGATACTTCTTGTTGTACTTCTCAACCAGACCGAGCACCTTCTGTACGAAGTGCAGATAGTCGGGGTTGTCACTAATCTTCAAGCCCATGAATTCGGCAGCCTCCACGAGTCCGTTCACACCGATGGTGAGATACTGGCGGCCCATATTGATGTATCCTGCGTCAAACAGTGGCAGCATACCTTGCGCCTGCAGTTCCTTCAGGTTCTCGTTGTAAGCAAGCTGCACTTTATGGCAGAGTTCAATCACCTCCGAGAGATAGTCGGCATAGTCGAGTCCGTTCTTTACGGCGTATTGTATGCAACGGTTGAGGTTGATGGTGAGCACGCTCTTCGAGCCGGTAGACACACCGCCCGCACCGAGCGTATAGCTGAAGCCGTTGTCCTGAATCTCGTTGCGCAGACGGCAGCAAGAGCTGAGCGAGTCGGCATTGTCGCTCATGTATGTGAAGAACGAGTGACCCTCCGAGTACATCTCCGCCGTGAAGTCGCCCCACTCCTTGTCTATCACGTCGCCGTCCTTTGCGAGCAGTGCCATTGTCTCAACTGGGAAAGTCAGCACCGTCTTTGTGCGCTCTTTGTTGAACCACTTCATGAAGCGTTTCTGCAGCCATGAGAGTCCGTTCCAATCGGGTTTTGAACCGTCGGGGAAGATGAACTCGCCGAAGAGGCTTTCGAAGTATGGTTTGTCGTAATAAGCCACGTTCCAGAACACTGCCTGATAGTTGCGTGCGCCGGTCGGCTGGTTGATTGAGTAGACGATCTGCTCGAAGCAGTCGGTAATCACCTTGTCGATAGTGCGCTGCTTTGCAGAGAGGTCGACTACTTTGTCGGCGTGCTCCCAATAGTCGAGTCCGTACTCTTTACCGATGAAGTAGTTGAGGTACATAAGAAACTCCGGCGTAGCGCAGGCACCGCTCAGCATACTCGACACCATGAACACCATGTTGACAAATCCGCCGCAGAACGACTTCAGATTTGTAGGAGCTGTGGAGTTGCCGCCGATGCTCGTTGTGCCGCCGATGAGCCATGGGTACATCGTGATCGAAGCACAATAGTTGGCGAGCGAGGTCTCGTCGTTCTTATATATAAAGTGGTGGTTAAGCTTGTCTATGTATTCATCAGCAAGTCTCTTGCCGTACATCTTCTTGATACGGTCGGTGAGCAGGCGACGGTTCAAGCGGATGAAGCTCGACTTCGGGAGTTCGCCGATGAGCGTAGCGATGTTCTTGTGCTCCACGTTGGCATTGGCATCGTACTTAGAGCCTGTGGCTGCGTTCGCTGCGTGACAATAGTCGGTAAGGAACTTGAGTTTCTCGAGCGTCTCGCGATCCTCCGAGTGAAGCTGTCTATATATGATGAACGACTTAGCCACCTTGAAGTAGCCCTCACTCATCAGAGCCTTCTCCACCTGGTTCTGGATATCCTCCACCGAGATGCCATCAAAAACATCAATGTGGCTGACAATCTTCGATACAGAAGCTAAATCTATATCCTCGTTCACTGACTCGAACGCCTTAAGTATGGCGTTCATAATCTTGTCTAAAGAGAAGCGATCTTTAGACCCGTCGCGTTTGACAATTGCAAAATCTTTCATATTTAAATTTTCCGTTTGAGATAACTTTTTCAATTTTAGAAATCGAAAAGTTTTCCGTTTTGGAAAACTTTTGTTAGTTCCGTGCAATGAAAAGTTTTCTGATTTATGTTTTTGTTACGCTTGCAAAGGTATACAAAAAAAACGATAACAGAGCATCAAAACAATGGAAAAATTCCAACAAATTTAAACGCCACGTACACCATTAGTCTAACGCAAACGATGTAACTTTCAGAGTTTCACCGCACTAATATCAATCAGATTATTCACAATAGCATATATCGTCAAACCAGCCGCACTATGTATCTGCAATTTGCGCGCGATGTTGCGTCGATGAGTGATTACAGTGTTCACCGAAATGCACAAGTGCTCGGCTATCTCCTTGTTGCTCATACCCTGCACCAACGCGACTATAACATCCTTCTCACGTTCGCCCAAAGCGTCAGCCCCCTCCTGGTTCCTGCCGATCATATTCGAAATCTTAGCCGACACATCACTCTGCCGCGACCTCTCCTCCAGCGACCTGATAGCCGGAATAAAAATATTATCCTCCACCTCAGCGTGCAGCGCAAGCCACTCCTCATTATTATATATATCATAAAGCGTAGCCGAAAGCTGGTTGTTACGCAGACTGTCACCCGGGAAGTACTTGATGATGATACTCTTCAGCTCCCTCAGCTTCGAACTCTCCTGACCATGATGCTTCGAGTACATGTCAATAGCATAATTAGCCAACGGCTTTCCCCCGATTAGCGACTCCACATACGGGAAAACCGTCTTCTCCTCATACCTCATGTGCTGCGTAACCGCACGCGAATATTCGTCGTAAAGTTTCAGTATGAGTCGAGCGAGGTTGTCGTTTTCGTCAAGCGCGTCTACAAGTTCCTTGCGTATAAACGGCAACTGGAAGCCGAGGAAATAGTTGTGGCTCGCCTTCAGATACTGCAGCAACGTAGCCACCGACAGACGCGACACGTCGTCCATCTCCCGATAGCCGTTTATCATGAAGTTCACCACAGCCAGGAACGTGTATGTATCCACTCCCTGGTCCTCACACACCTGCTTCACCGTCTTGTCGCCGAAGCCCAGACTGATGCCGAAACTACCCAAACACTGCAGCAAGTTATAGTTATCACGAATAAGCGATATCATCTTATCGCCTGCCTCGTACATTTTCTGATTCTTCATACTCCTAATTATTATTGGTTACAAAGTACATATATCGCACAAAGATACAAAGACTTTCCCATAAAAGCCGAACATTTACGAACTTTATCATTAAAAAAAATCATCAGACGGCGGACGCAATCCAATCAGACGGCGGACACCGTCCGCCCCACAAACCACCAACATCCACCGTCTTAATGAAGCCATCATTAAAATGTTAAAACGTTGGAAATACATTGTTTATATGCAATCTTTTCACTATTTTTGCATATTATTTGATTTAACAGGAGGAATATTATATGAGTACGATTACCATAAACAGTGATATCTATCAAAAAGCTGAGAGATATGCCAAGTTGAACAATATCAATTTGTCGCACCTCATAGAGAAGTTTCTCATGAAACTTCAAACACCAAGTGCCAAAGATAATGCAGCATTGGCACTTCCCGATCATTTGGAGAAATTGGCAGGATGCCTTTCTGATGTTTCTGACGATGATGATGAAAAGTTGAACTATCTACTTGAAAAATATAAATGAAGAATGTACTTATAGATACTAATGTCATCCTTGATTTCTTAATGAAACGTGAAGGCTTTTTCGAGGATGCAAGAAATGTTTTAGCTTTAGGATACAACAAGTGCTACACCTTGTATCTATCTTCATTGTCATTTTCTAATATTGCTTATATTGCAAGAAAAAAATATACTGGTGATGCATTATATGAATGCTTCTCTGAGATTAGGGAGTTGGTTAATGTTTCATCTGTAAATGAAGTTGAGGTGGATTCTACTATAAAACTTCGTTCAAAGGATTTCGAGGATGCCCTACAATATTACTCTGCAAAATCGGTGAAGGCTGATTACATTATCACACGAAATACCAAGGATTTTACTTATTCTGACATTAAGGTTCTTACTCCACGTGAGTTTACCTCTCTCTATCTTTAACAACTCAAAATTGCCTACTTGCGGTGTTAGTGTTATACCTTTTTGTACAACGAATATCACCCATATAACCAAGGGTCTATACGCCACCTCTCATCGTGGCATATAGACCCTTGTCGTTTCCCGTGAAGTGCGGGTGAATATTATCTTCTTGTTTTGCCAAAAACATCGAAATGGGTACCCGTTGTTAGCATTAAGAGAGTCAATTCGTCATCATTCTGTTCCCAAACTAACAGCCAGTTTGGTTTTATATGCGCCTCCCATTCACCTTCATGGTTACCATGAAGAATATGTGGTTTGTATTCTGATGGTAGGCTACCATTTTCTACCAATATGGCTATGGCTTTTCTTAGTTCTTCTATCGGATAGCCACGCTTTCTGCAAAGCTTTAAAGCCTTGTCAAATCTTTTGGTTGTACCAAACTTATACGTTATTCTCCTAAAACAGTGTCAAACATTTCGTCAACAGAATTCCATTGGGTAACCCTACCTTTCGCCTTGTCCTCTTCGGCAAGTTCCAGACCAGTCTTCTTAGGTCTCATAATAGAAATAGAACTAACACCATTCATCATTTTGATGGCGTTTTTCAGCTTTGTCAACATAGTAGGGTCAGATACCGTTACCAAAAGCTGTGGCTCATTTATGATTGAGGTATTCATACTTGCTCCTTATTTAATGTATATATGGTTATTCACCAACAAAAGTACGTTTTATTCTTGAAACTACCAAGCAAAACCTATAAAACTTCTAAGGTCAAGGCTTTAACTATATATAAGTTTTAATGAGCTGCAACACTACAGATGCTGATTTACATTCAAGGGTCTATACGCCCACCTCTCATCGTGGCATATAGACCCTTGTCGTTTCCCGTGAAGTGCGGGTGAATATATGTTACTGAGCACTTTATACTCCTGCCCAGCTTAGGAGTATAATTAATCGTCTGCACGAATGATTCGTCTAAATGTATAGCCAAGAATCTTGTTTTTAGAGTAGTCTTCTGAATCCCAGTAGCTTTGTCCAGTTGGATACCATTCATATTTAGCCTCATATGTAGGAACAAGACCCAGCTTAGCTTGTCGTGTAGACAACGTCAGTTGAATATTTGTGGTATTAACTTTATCAAATATTCCTCCCAAACCATCATCACTGTAACTCATAACTGAACTAAGTGCACCGAACCAGACACTTCTCAACAAGCGGCACTCGCTAAATGCAAGTAGTCCTATCTTTGATGCCTTACGCATAGAAACATCTTCAAGTTGTGTGCATTTGTGGAAAGCCTTAAATTCTATCTCTTCGACATTTGGAGCATCGATTTCCCTCAATTTATTGCCTTCAAAAGCCTGACTTTTAATAATGGTAACATCTGGCAAGTAAACACTGAGTAACCCTGGTGCATCGCCACTTAAACTGTTGAAAGCATTTTCGGGAATTGTCATAACCCCCATTAAGGTTAAATTAACAGTTCCGTCTTCAACACCACTGTTTTTAATGGCAGTATTTATAGCTTCAAATAAACTTGAAGACGCATTGGAAGGCAATGTCAATATCACATTCTTGTCGTACTTGCTATTTGCTATTTCTTGCTCGATAGCTGACTTTATTTCTTCTGCACTATTTGCCGAAATGACAGTTGCATCCAGTACATAACTCTTAGCATTTACTGTTGCTTGCGAGAATTTATAAGTTGCCAAAGGAGCTCTTCCATATTTCACAGTGACTTCGGCAGATTTACCAAAAGTACCATATAAATAGGCATTGCCCTTTTCATCAGATGTAAGGGCAATATCTTGATACCTTTCCATATTGCTGCCCGCAGGAATGTATTGATCGATGTCAACAGTTATTTGCTTATTTGGCATAGTTGCAATGCGGAGGCGTGAATAGTTGCGTGTTGCCTTGGCAAAAGATACATTTATACCCTGACCATTAGGGGTGATATTGGCTTTTCCCTCGATATATTCATCCGTTCCTGCAGCCTTACCTTCTTTCAAAACTAATTTGCCAGCTTCCCATTTGTAATTAGGGGCATAATATACATGAGGAAAGGTTGGCACTTCGTCT
>ERZ773114.351-NODE-351-length-57805-cov-4.933316_pt1 | contig 57805 bp, 58 predicted proteins | sample MGYA00580564_ERZ773114 | MGnify/ENA primary metagenome ERZ773114 (study PRJEB29015, sample SAMEA2737836) | human gut metagenome | biome: human gut; feature: human-associated habitat; material: faeces | place: China | collected 2012 ... | reverse complement strand
ATTTTTCTCCTGTGTTTCGCCAAACCTTTGCCGAAAGCTCAGTCCATCCAGGAGTGTTCCATTGAGCAATACCTACAGATAGCCCCATAGCATCAGTGTCATCGGCATGTGGGCCGTCAATGCGGTCGTAATTTTCGACTTGAATAATTGGTTTATGCTTCAAATGCGCGGGTATTTTCATCAGTTCGTCCTTAGGTAATGTTTGTGATTATTAAATTACATTGTTTTTCTAATTATAAAACTCACTAAATGTAAGTAAATATTAATATCTATTTTTATCATGTGCTTGTGATTTTGTTTTTCCAATTTTATGTTTTTTGTTTGGAGAGTAGCGGTGTTTTTTTGTGTCAAGTGTTATGATAAGCCGTACGTTTTTTTTCTGGTTTATAGTTCGGTTATTCACAGCAATGGGCGTGGTTTTCTATGACTACAGATAACGTTAGGAATATTGGCGACTATAAAAAGAAAGATGTCGGGGTGGATGCTGACTGTAATCCAGTCTCAGGAAACACACCACCAGTCAGACTAAGTGAGAAACTTAGAAATGGAATTCCTCCTGGTTTGAAAACTCAGATGCGCCAACAAATGAGGAAAAAACATGGGCTCTAACAATAATCAGAATAAAGATCTGCAGGATAAGCAAGCTGATCTTTTGGACCAAACGTATACTCTTGGTTGGATGGATGGCTATGCCGAAGGGTATGATGATGCTATTGAAGATACTCAGAACGCTTTGAATAAACTGGAAAACGAAAACGAGTTGCTTACTGAGGTTGTTGAAAGTAAAGATAATGTAATCAAAGAGTACTTAAAAAATGTTTATTTTATAACGGGAACACCTTGTGGAGGAAAGACAACCGTTTCACGTGCGTTGGCGGAAAAGTATGGATTTGAACTATTTGATGTTGATGAGAGATTCGACGAGCACAAAAAAATGTCGAACCCATTATTTCAGCCTGCGATGAATACGTATTTTAACAGTGCAGATGAATTTTTTGGAAGAACAGTTGAAGAATATAAGAATTGGCTGTTGAATAATACTCGTGAACAGTTAGAGTTTGTTCTTCTTGATTTGATTCGTTTATCAGAAAATAAGAAAGTTTTGTGCGATTGTCATCTTACAGTTGCTCAGGCACTCGCTTTTTCTGAACCAGCGAGAGTTGTTTTTCTCATAAAAGACCCATCTAATCTTGTTGATGAATATGGTAATCGACCAGATCATCAGGGATTTTTTCAGTACTTAAATTCAGCGACTGATATAGAAAAAGCCAAACAAACTGTGAATATTACCTTATATGAACTCAATGTAAATCGCATAGAGGAGATTAAAAGCAGTTCTTTCTTTTGGATAGAGAGAACTGTGGATAGTACAGTTGAGAGCACATTAACTTGTGTCGAAAAACATTTAGGTTTAATATAGTTGAAGAAAGACATTCGATTATAGCACATTTTGTTTAATGAATTAGTGCCACAAATTGAGAAGTATTCTTGATTTGTGGCATCTTAATAAGGCAGAATAAAGGAATAAAAAGAATCTTAATTCTGTTAAACGCTATTGACAACTTCCAGTTTTACGGAAACCATCCATTTGATCCATCGAGTGATTGAGTATGATAAAACCAAAATGTTACAGAAAAGTTAGGTTTTACATGGGAGGCGAAACGTTATGGAAATAATCAATAAAAACATTGATCATGGAAGAGCATTTGACTGGGGAAAAACCTCTGAAGACTATGCAAAGTACCGTGATATTTATCCAAAAGAATTTTATGCAAAATTAGCGGAATTATCGTTAGGAATTAAGGACCAAAATGCACTGGATCTGGGAACAGGGACGGGTGTGCTTCCAAGAAATATGTATTCCTATGGAGCAAAATGGACAGGGGCAGATATTTCGGAGAATCAGATTTTATATGCAGAGAAACTTAGCAAAAATGCGGGGATGAACATTGATTATATTATTGCATCGGCAGAGGATGTTGATTTTCCGGATAAAACATTTGATGTGATTACAGCGTGTCAATGTTTTATGTATTTTGATAAATCGGTTGTTTTGCCTAAACTTCATCATATGTTAAAGGATTATGGTCATTTTTCAATTTTATTTATGGCATGTCTACCAGAAGAGAGTGAGATTGCCAAAACAAGCGAAAATCTTGTTTTGAAATATAATCCTGCATGGACTGGTGGAAGAATGACAAGATATGAATTGCAGGAGCCACCTTGGTGCGAAGGTATGTTTAAGGCTGCAAATATGCTGACATATGATTTGCCAGTACATTTTACAAGAGAAGCATGGCATGGAAGGATGAAAGCTTGTCGAGGAATTGGAGCGAGTGGGCTGAAGGAAAGTGAGATTCAGAAATGGGAGCAGGAACATTGGAAATATATGCAATCACTGCCGGAAGAATTTGATATATTGCATTATGTTTCTATTCTGGATTTGGAAAAAATATAAAAGGTTGTGCAAAAATAAAAATTTGATTGTATGCAACAGCGAAAAAATTAAAAAAAGAATTGGATGTAATAATTGTGTTGATTCCTTTGTAGAGGGAAATCCATTTCCAATTTATTGAAAGAAATGATGCGCATGGGAGAAGAGCTTGGAATCCCAACTCCTTATAATGAATACACCTATCATATGATCAAAGCGTTGGAGAAGAAAAACGACGGACTTTTTGATTATCAGGGAGAACGGGATAAAACAACATGGGCAAAATGATAAAGGAGTAGGAAATGTCATCAGGTAAAATTACACTGGAACAGAGAAAAGCTTCCCTGCATTATCATGTGCAGGAATACCGTAAAAGACGAGTGATCATTGATACGGATGCCGCCTGTGAGGCGGATGATCCTTTTGCAATCGCACAGGCATTGATGAGTAAAATGCTTGAGGTCAAGGGAATATGTGCGGAACATTTTGTGGCAGAGGGAAGCATGGAACAGAGCTATGAGATGATCTGTCGTGTAACAGAGGCAATGGGGGCAGATGTGCCGGTGCTTCGGGGACAGACCGGCAAAATGTCAGAGCATCAGGGGGAACCCATGACAGAGGCGGCGCAGTTTATCATCGAGGAGACCATGAAGGAAGACGACAAGCCGTTGTTTGTTTTATGTATTGGGGCAGTTACAAATGTGGCGGAAGCCATCCGGGCAAAGTCCGAAATTGTGGATAGAATGACAGTAGTATGCATTGGAGGCAATCCCATTGGTTGTGAGAAGCCGGGATGGGAATTTAATTTTGGAAATGATGTGGAGGCGGCCAATACAGTGCTTCACTGTGGAGGAGATATATGGCTGATTCCCAACAATGTTTACGGAACCATGCATATTGGTTTTGGAGAAATACAACGACGGATCGCTCCTTATGGCGAGATCGGCAGATTATTGTACGAAAATCTCATATCATTTTATGAAACAGAAAACGCCTCGTGGTCGGCGGGAGAGAGCTGGTCGCTTGGAGACTCCCCGGCGGTAGGAGTGACCCTGGAACCAAATTGCGGCAGCTTTATGTACTGCAAAGCACCGGAGGTACAGGAGGATACCTCTTATCGCTATCCGGAGAACAGTCCGCAGATCAGAGTATACACATCGATCAATTCACGCTTTATTATTGAGGATTTTATCAGCAAGCTTCAAATATTGTACGGATAAAATATAGAAAACTTATACACAGGATTTTCTTGACAATACAGGTCTATTATTGTAAATCAAACACAAGGTTTACGATTATAAACTTGCAACATAAAAAGGAAAGACTTTCATATGTTTCTATGCGGGATTACAAAGCGTTATGCGTGGCAGTTGTAAAATGTCAGCAGCATAATCTGATATGGGATAAAACAAACAGATAGTGTCAAATGACATATGAAAAAACAAAAAGACACTTTTGTACATTGAAAACTGTAAATGTTTTATGATGAGATAGTCTGACGCCACCCTTGACGGCACAAAAAATGAACTGCTGTAGGTTATTTATATTCAAAAGACAATTAACAGAATCTTTATGTTTATAGAAGGGTGCTTTTTGAAAGAGGCATCCTTTTTTCTGGCTTACAAGAGGAAGAAGTGAGCTGTATGATTGCGCTTATGATTGTTGGCGTGGCGATTACAAAAATTATTATATCAATGGATATACCATTCGTGTTAACATTATAAATACAACATTTTTATTGTTATTTAAAAAGAAAAATGGTAAACTAATAATAGTTAAAATATTATCTAAAATGGTATGAATTAAGCTGCTTTGGATAATATATTATCTATAAATGAAAGTGGTGAAAAATGAATGGAACAACTGATATGGGAAACAGCGGAAGAACTGGACCGGAAGCTGGCACAAAGGATAAGAAATATCCGAAAACGACGTTCTATTTCCCAAGAGAAGCTATCGTCTATGAGTGGTGTAAGTTATGGCTCTATCAAAAGATTTGAAGCGACCGGACAGATATCACTGATATCCCTGACAAAGATTGCGATGGCCTTGGACATTGCAGATGAACTTAGGAGTATTTTTACGCAGGTGCCATATAAGAATATTCAGGAGGTTATCAATGAAAACAAATAGTGCATTGCAGGTTCTTTATGATGGGAGGCTCGTTGGAACGCTGGCTATGACCGCAACTCATAAAGCGGCATTTCAATATAGCGAAGAGTGGTTGGAACATGGATTCTCGATCAGTCCATTTTCACTTCCGCTAAAAAATCAGGTTTTTGTTCCAAACAAAGACTATTTTGATGGACTTTTTGGTGTGTTTACAGACAGTTTACCGGATAACTGGGGAAGCTTGTTGTTGAACCGGCTGTTGCGTGCAAATGGACAAAATCCGGATAAGCTTACGGTCCTGGACCGGCTGGCTATCGTTGGAACATCAGGAATGGGGGCACTTACCTATTATCCGGAAAAGGAAATTCAGGAGAAACAGGGACACAGTAATCTGGATGAACTTGCGGAGCAATGCCAGAAATTGTTGAATACAGAGTATTCCGATAAGCTGGATGAATTATACCGTTTGGGAGGTACCAGCGGTGGAGCCAGACCCAAAATTATGACAACCATTGATGGGGAAGAGTGGATTATTAAATTTCCAGCCCATGTAGATGGAAGAAATGCCGGAAAGATGGAATATGATTATTCCTGTTGTGCTAAACAATGCGGTATTACCATGAGCGAAACCAGATTATTTCCGTCAGACAAATGTGAGGGGTATTTTGGAACGAAACGATTTGACAGAATAATAGATAATGGCGCTCAAAAACGAATTCATATGTTGACTGCTGCCGCCCTTCTGGAATTGGATTTTGAACAGCCAAGTCTTGATTACCACAGTTTGATGAAGTTGACGAAGATTTTAACCAGGGATTACTTAGAAGATGTGAACAATATGTTTCGACGGATGTGCTTTAATGTTTTTGCCCATAACCGTGATGATCATTCTAAAAATTTCACATATCTATACCATGAAGCAGAGAATCGTTGGCGGTTGAGTCCGGCATATGATCTCACTTACAGCAATACTTATTACGGAGAACATACGACTACTGTTGATGGAAATGGGCGGAATCCGGGAGAAAAAGAGATTCTGGCAGTTGGTGTTGCCGCCGGGATGGAGAGAACGGAATGTAAAAGGATTATGAACCAGATTAAGGATTGCGTGAACCGGATGCTGGGGAGGTATCTTTTGTAGAGAAAACAGAGTATAAATCGGAATTTAGGGGGATTTAGTATGAAAATAGACATTATCGGTTCGGTTGCAAGTGGAAAAACAACACTTGCAAAAAGAATTTCAAGGAAATATGGTATTCCGTATTATGAAAAAGACAATATTGTCTGGAAAAGAACTTTGAACGGAGATGTTAAAAGAAATCCGGAGGAACGAGACAAATATTTTTATGATATAATAAATGAAAATAATTGGATTGTAGAAGGATCTCCAAGAAAAATTCTGAAAGAGAGCTTTGGATGCTGTGATTATATTATTGTATTAGACGAATACACAATTATAAGAATGATAAGAGTATTTAAACGATGGATTAACCAAAGAAGTGGAAGAGAGTCTTATAATTCAAAACCAACATGGAATTTTTTATGGTGTAATATTAAATGGGTTTTGGAATTTAACCAAATGAAAAGAGGATTATTGCAGGAATTGAGCATTTTTGGTGAGAAGGTAAAAATATTTAAACATTCAAAAGAAGCCTATGAATTTGTTATGAAAAATAGCCCTCAGTGAGTTGGTTTCTACAATGATATGGAGGAATATATGAAACTTACAATTGCATTATTACAGCTTCTTCCAACAGGAAGTCTGAAAGGGAATATGGAAAAGGGAATCAAGGCTTGTTTTCAGGCAAAAGAAAAGGGGGCAGATATTGCAATTTTTCCAGAAATGTGGAGCTGCGGATACGTCTTTCCACATGGAGAGGCAAGCCTACGGGAATGTGCTATTCCTAGGTATGGCTCTTTTGTGAAAAGGTTTGCAGAACTTGCTGCAGAGTTGGATATGGCTATAGCTATCACTTTTTTGGAGCAACATGAGCCGAAACCGAGAAATACAGTTTGCCTTTTCGACAGACATGGCAAAATACAGTATTGTTATTCAAAAGTCCATATTTGTAATTTTGGGGAAGAAGATGATGAAAGTGTTCTGGATGCAGGAGATGATTTCTTTGTGACAGAATTGGATACGAAAGAAGGAGTTATAAAAGTCGGATCAATGATTTGCTATGACCGGGAATTTCCGGAAAGTGCTCGAGTTATGATGTTGAAAGGAGCTGAGCTACTTCTAGTTCCAAATGCCTGCCCAATGGAACTGAACCGTCTCGCACAACTCAGGGGAAGAGCATATGAAAATATGTTAGCTATAGCCACATGCAATTATCCGGCCCCTCATCCGGATTGCAATGGACATTCTACCCTGTTCGATGGTGTCGTATATCTTCCAGAGCTTCCTGACTCGCGAGATACATGTGTATTTGAAGCTGACGAGGGAGAGGGGGTATACGTGGCTGAATTGGATGTAGATATGTTGCGAGAGTATCGTCATCGTGAGGTATGGGGGTGCAAAAATCGACGCCCAGAAGTGTATGGTATAATATCAGAGAGGAATCATATATAAAAGGGTTCAAATTCTGGTTTTGAGAACTGGATAGTTTGGGAGTTGGTGAAGTCAGTGAAAGCTTGAATTATAGAGGACAAATAGATGATTTCCATTGACACGAAAAGACTACATCTGCGCAATGTATCGCAAAATGATGCACATGTAATATTTGATTACAGAAATAACGAAATATGTGCCAGATATCAGAGAGGGCAGGCAAAAGACTTTGAAAAAATTTTAAATTTGATTGAACGTAGAAAAATGATGAAATTAGGGTATAAGGATCTCGGCTATGTTTCGCACTTTCGGTATTATAGAAAATGCAGTTGTTTTAGCTTTGCATATAGGATAAAATATATATCGGTAGAAATTTATTTTTTATAATATATAAAAGTCCGAAGGTGAAGAAAAGATGAAAGAAATTATCATTGCAATGGATTCTTTCAAAGGCAGCATGACTTCGTTAGAAGCCGGAAATGCAATTAAAAAGGCAATACAAAACATTCATCCTGCATGGAATATACAAGTATATCCGGTTGCGGATGGAGGAGAGGGAACTCTGGAGGCATTAACCTATCAGCAAAAAGTGACAAAACGCACTTGCATGGTAACCGGACCGCTTGGAAATCCGATCGAAGCATCGTATCTGTGGTATGAGCGTAATTTAGAAAAGACTGCTGTGATTGAAATGGCACAAGCTGCCGGACTGCCTCTCGTACCGATAGAAAAGCGTAATCCAATGAATACGACAACATATGGTGTTGGAGAATTGATACGGGATGCCATCTGTCAGGGATGTACCAGATTTATTATCGGAATCGGAGGAAGTGCGACAAACGATGCCGGAGTTGGGATGTTACAGGCATTGGGCTATCATTTTTATGACGTATCGGGAAAGGAAGTCCCTTTCGGTGCAAAAGGATTAGAAAAGATAGTTAATATTAGAACAGAAGATGTATCAGAGAATCTTTTGAAGTGTCAATTTCAAATTGCCTGTGATGTAAAGAATCCGTTGGTTGGTGTATCAGGCTGCAGCAGGATATATGGTCCTCAAAAGGGTGCTACAGAAAAAGAGACAGATAAGATGGACAGTGCAATGGAGCAATTTGCAAATCTCGTAGAAGATATTGCCTGGCAGGACAAAAAACGAATACACCCCAAGGGGAATAGAAATACACCGGGAGCAGGAGCGGCAGGTGGCATAGGATATGCTTTTATGATGTTTTTAAATGGTATGCTGCGACCGGGGATTGACATTGTATTAGATGAGATCGGATTAGAAGAAAAGATTACACAGGCTGATCTTGTGATCACCGGAGAAGGCAGACTGGATGCACAGACATTAATGGGAAAAACACCTGCAGGTGTCGCATCCCTTGCAAAGAAATATCATAAAAGGGTTCTGGCAATAGCCGGCTGTTTTGGAGATGATGTGATACAATGCAAACAGAGTGGTTTGTTTGATGACTGTCTTGCCGTGAAGGATATCTTATCTGAACAGGAACAGATTCATGCAATGGAAAAAAGGAATGCAACTGCTCATTTGCAAAAGCTTGTAAAGCAGTATTTTGTCAATTGGTAGTCATTGCAAATAAGTTTAGGTATCTTTTTTTAGTAGAAAGTATTATACTATTTTATAACAACAGCGTAAGATAAGGGGAAAGAAGAATATGTTTGGTTTATTACAACTTATTTTTGTAGTTATGTTTTGTATTGCATCAGGAATTATTATTTTTACAGCGATTCATGGAATCAGTACATGGAATAAGAATAATCATTCACCAAGATTAACCGTACCGGCAAAGGTCGTAGCAAAAAGGATGGAAGTAGATTCGCATTATCATGGTAATAGCGGAGGAATGACAGGGATGAGTACGGATACAACATATTATGTGACGTTTCAGGTAGAAAGCGGAGACAGAATGGAATTATCGGTTGACGACTCTGAGTATGGTATGTTAGTGGAAGGTGATGAAGGAAAGCTGACATTTCAGGGTAGCAGATATCTTGGATTTGAACAATAACAAAAGGAGCAGCAAACGTATTTGCGTTTTCTGCTCCTTTGTGTGTGATTGTTTTTTAGCGTAATTAAGTTTTTGGAAAATTAAATATTGAAAAGGGCAATTCTTTTGTATAATGATTTAGGTGATGGTTACATTTTGTGTTATAATGTGTTATCAAAGCTTTGCAAAAAATTTAATGACAAAATTTAATAGTTATTAAATCTCTTAAAACAGGTAAAATCTCAATCTGAAGTTGTGGAGGAGAAGAAAATGAAACAAACGAAGAACATCTTATTATGGTTCATAATTGCATTAAATATTGTTGGAGTTATTTGTCTGATCTATTTTGCTATTCCATATTTTACGCATAATGTTACAGTAACAAATCCTGATGCAATGTTGCCAATGGAAGCATGGGATATTGCGGGAATGGCATTGACAATTGGTTTTGTTCCGCTTTTGATTGCTAATCTGCTTTGCTTTGCAACTGTAAAAGCGAGGCAGAAGTTTGTGAATTTTTTGTACTTTATTCCGAGCACTGTATGCTTTATTATCGTGTTAAGTTACTGGATACCGGCTTTGGGATAATGGAGTCAGGTTTCCGATCTCATGTCCCTTGAAAAAGAAATGGGAAAAACCCGGTTTAGTGTTTCATATGTATCAAAAGCGTCATTGTCTTCATTGACGACTTTTGTCTTTATGATCTGTGCATTTTCTTTATCAGAAAATGCTTTTTGATAAAAAGTATCATTTAACCATTTTCTAAGCGTACAGGTTTCCCAGGTAACAGCCTTGTTTTTGTCATGATAAGCATGTTTTGCGATACAATGATCGGAAAGCAGGATCAGTTCATTATCTTTCTTTTCTAAAACTTTCCAGGCAATTTTTTCATCATCATATTTTCCAAAAGCAACCGTATCACCGGCTTTTGCTTTTGCAATATCCGTATACTCGATCTTTTCCACTTTCTGTTCAATATAATGTCCTGCTGCTTCTTCCTGTGCATTGTTTTTGTTGTACAGATACCATGCAATTCCTGCGATCGCTGCAAGGATCGCCACTACTAATACTATTAAAATAACACCTGATTTTTTCTTTTTTGTCTGTCTCATGATGATATCCTCCAAATTTTTTTCAGTGTTATTTTCATTTTTTGGATAGGAAAATATTCATATTGTGAGATTTTTTGTTTTAGGAATAAATGATCGATAGCAATGTATCTATATTGTTTTTTCAAAAGTGCGATATATTTACAAATATTGATTTTATGATATCATCAATAGTGATAAGAAACTGCTTAGGCAGAACGGACAGCGTTTGGGTTGATAAAAGAAAAGAGGAAAAAAGATGGGACATTTCTATTTTGTAAGACACGGACAGACGATCTGGAATGTGGAAAATAAGATTTGTGGTGCGACAGATATCGCTTTGACTAAGAAAGGGCATGAGCAGGCAATGCAAACAGGCGAAAAGATCTTAGCAGATAAGTTAGAGGCAGATGAAATCTTATATTCACCGCTTATGCGTGCAGCGGATACGGCAAAACACATCGCTAAGATCACAGGAATACCGGCACGCATGGAGCCAAGACTGAAAGAACAGAATTTCGGAAAATGGGAGTCAACACCAAGAGATGGTGCAGAGTTTCAAAAAGCAAAAATGCAATTTCTTGACAGCTATGATGGCGGAGAATCTATGTTCCGGTTAGCACAAAGAATTTATAATCTGTTAGACGATATCAGGAAAGAGTCTGATCAAAAAACATATATTTTGGTTGCCCATAACGGAATCGCACGGGTGGTACAATCGTATTTTTATGATATGACAAATGAAGAATATGCTGCATGGGGAATTGATAATTGTGAAGTGGTACGCTATGATTTTTCATAGGAAAGCCAAATAACGTTAAAATTTCGAGAAAGGAAAATATGTGGCGATTTCATGAAATTTACTATTAACCAGCATTGATCACAAAGGTAAAATACCATTCAAAAAAAATACAAAATCTCTTGACATATCAAAAAAGCGTACTATAATACAATATTGAAAATACAAAAAAATGTTCACCAAAATTCGTTGATGAGAACAATGTCTGATGAAGTTTTATTTGCAGAGAGCCTGTGGTCGGTGTAAACAGGTAATGAACAAATCAGGATATCCTCTCTAAGAAGCAGGCTGAAAGCAAGCGATAGTGATGCATTGCCGGTAAGTTTTGTCGGTTTCCACCGTTATATGGATAGCATATGTTGGTATGTGAAGAGCTGTAATGATTTTACAGAATCAGGGTGGTAACGCGGATTATATTCGTCCCTTTTTTAGTCGAACGACTAGAAAAGGGACTTTTTTCGTATAAATTGAAACCACTCTGCCGCTTAGAAGAGTTTTAGTGAGCAGATATTAAGGAGGAACATCATGAAAGCATTACAAAAAGTCAGTAAATTTTTATCCGATTACACATCAATCGTTGTTATAGCGATTGCGGTGATCACATTCTTTGTACCCGGTATGATGGCATGGGTAAACAATATGTTGTTTGTTGATTTTGTTGCAAACAAATTCACGAACCAGTCTATTATCATTGGTATTATCATGTTCAGCATGGGACTTACGTTGACAGCACAGGATTTTAAAATCTTAGCAAAGAGACCTTTTGATATCTGCGTTGGAGCGATTGCCCAGTATCTGATCATGCCGTTCTTAGCATTAGGAATCACCAAAGCACTTGCACTTCCCGATGCAATCGGACTTGGACTTATTTTAGTCGGATGTTGTCCGGGTGGTGTTTCATCAAACATCATGTCTTATCTTTGTGGTGGAGATGTTGCCTTTTCGGTTGGAATGACAACAGTATCAACAATCCTTTCCCCATTTATGACACCGTTTTTGGTATCGCTTCTTGCCAGTGGAACACATATTTCGATCAGTGCGCTTCCAATGTTTGTATCTATCGTTGAAACGGTTATTTTGCCGGTTGCAATTGGATTTTTATTAAATTACTTATTTGGTAAGAAGAAATTATTTATGGAATTACAAAAGGTTATGCCGGGTATCGCTGTTCTTGGTCTTGCCTGTGTCGTTGGTGGCGTTGTTTCTTCACAGGGTTCTAAATTCTTTGAATCCGGTGTTGTGATCTTTGTTGCTGTTCTTTTACATAACGGACTTGGTTATTTACTTGGTTATGGTGCAGGAAAGCTTGTCGGAATGAATACAGCAAAGAAGAGAACGATCTCGATCGAAGTCGGTATGCAAAATGCCGGACTTGCTACAAATCTTGCAACGACAACAGCACAGTTTGCATCAGCTCCGGAATCTGCTATTATCTGTGCGGTATCCTGCACATGGCATTCTATTTCAGGAACGTTACTTGCCGGTGCATTTGCATTAAAAGACAGATTAAAAGAAAAGAAGCAGGAAAGCGAAGCCTAAAATGCTTTTAAAGCAGTAGCTGATTTAAGATTTTGACAGGTTAGCGTAATTACGTTTCAGATGTAAGAAAAATAGTATCAGAAAAGCCGTTTCATAAATGTGGAATGGCTTTTTTGTTATGGAATAGGAAATTGCTCATACAGTAGTGGTATATCAACAAGAATTGCTTTAGCAATTCTTGGAGTGCAAAGCGCTGGCTTTGCACTTTTTTATGCGTTTATATTGATCAATAGAAATGTTGTGTAGAATGCCGGAAAAGGAGCATGGGCTTTTGATGTGCTATGCAACGATCGCATGGCAATGTTTCCAAAAGGATTGTGGATGATGTATTTTTATTCATGGATCGCATGACGCAAAGCAATCGCAACAAATGCAGTGAAAAGTTCCGCAATCCAGAACGCATGCCATACACCAACGGCTCCAAACAGATGTGACAGGATAAAAGCTGCCGGAATGATAAAAAGAAGATAACGGCAAAGGGATATGATTAGAGATTGTATCCCTTTTCCTAATCCTTCTAATGCGCCGGATGCGGTGATCGAAAAAGTAGAAAAGAGAAAACCGAGACTGATGATACGAAGTGCAGTCTGCCCGATACGGATCGTATCCGGGTTTGTTGTAAAAAGACCGATCAGACGGTCCGGAATCACAAGACAGATGATCGTACCAAAAAGCATGATCATACCATTCATGATCATAACGATCCGGTAGATCTGCTGTACACGTTTGTGCTCTTTTGCTCCATAATTAAAGCCGATCACAGGGCGCATTCCCTGAATGATCCCGTTTGCCGGAAGATATAAAAAAGTCTGTAATTTATAATAGATTCCGAGTACCAGAATATAAACCTCGGAATAGGCAGCAAGGATCGCATTTAATAAAGAGATCAATAACGAAGGCAGTGCCATGTTTAATGTGGCAGGAATACCGATCGCATATAATTTGCCAATTGTTTTTTTATCTGCTTTCCAATATTTTGGATGGATATGGACAGACAATGGGCGGAGTATAAAGATAAGAAGATAGATCACTAATGTTACGGTCTGTCCGATACCGGTTGCCAGGGCAGCACCTTTGATACCCATAGCAGGAAAAGGACCGAGTCCAAAGATCATAAAAGGATCTAATATAATATTGGTAATACAGCCACAGCACATACTGATCATTGTAACCGTCATTTTACCGACCGACTGAAAGATCTTTTCAAAAGAGATACCGGTCATGCTGACGATCGTAAAGCAAAACGCAATATTAGAATATTGTATGCCAAGCGAAAGCACACTCTGGCTGGTTGTAAACATTTTTAGAAAAGATGGCATCAGAAAAATACTTCCGACAGTCAATACGATCGCATGGCATATCGCAAGAAAAAGTCCGATGGTTGCGGCAGTATGGGCTTTTTTGACTTCATTTGCTCCCATACAGATCGCAATTACAGCATTGATACCGATACCAAAGCCGATGCTGACAGCGTTAATAAAGTTCTGTACCGGAAAGACTAAAGAAAGTGCTGTCATTGCATCTTCGCTGATCTTTGCTACGAAAAAACTGTCAATGATATTGTAAAGAGAATTGACAAGCATAGACAACATCATAGGAAGAGACATTGACAAAAGCAATGGAAGTACCGGTTTGGTTTTCATAAAGTTTTCGTTCATATCATGATTCCTCATCTGGTATTTTTTCGATACCGCTTTCTTATTAATGGTGTATTTTTTAAATGGTCTGGATTTTTATAGCTGCCTTGCTATGATACAGGAATTAAAAAAAGCCACACAACGTTACTTTGTTCTTAGCGTTGTGTGGCGAAAAGATGACTTGCATAGAATGCATCAGAATTTTTGAAAATCGGTCTGTTAAAAATTCTGATCTTTCGTCCGGAAAAATCCACTACTCATTTTCAGAGCTTATTGTACCAGTTTAGAAGAAAATGTCAAGAATAAAACTATTTGCCGAAGTGGAATAAAACTATTTGCCGAGGTAGAAAATACAACTATTTGCTGAAGCTGAAAGAAACTTTTCAGTTCAGTCATAAAACTTTTTTTATAATATTCCTATAAACCTATTGACCTAGTAGGAATTATATGGTATTATTTGAAACATCAAAATTAAAAAAAAGCAGAAAGATACATTCTGCTTTACAAAGTATAAGATTCATTTAGAAAGGAATGGTGGTATTTATGAAAAAAATCGCAAGGCAGTTGACAGAGTTGATCGGAAATACTCCTTTATTGGAGTTATCAAATTATGAAAAAGAAAATGATTTAAAAAGTTCTATCATTGCAAAGTTAGAATATTTTAATCCGTTAGGCAGTGTAAAAGATCGTGTTGCTTATGCTATGATCGAACAGGGGATCAAAGATGGTGCGATCGATCAGGATACGGTTATCATAGAGCCTACCAGTGGAAATACAGGAATTGGTCTTGCATTTGTTACGGCAGCAAAAGGCTTGCATCTTATTTTAACAATGCCGGACACCATGAGCGTGGAGCGTCGTAAGATCGTTTCTGCACTTGGTGCACAGATCGTTCTGACACCGGGAAGAGATGGTATGAAAGGTGCGATTAAGAGAGCAGAAGAGTTAAAGGAAGAATATGGAAATGCGTTCATCCCACAGCAGTTTGAGAATGAAGCAAATCCAGCAATCCATAAAGTAACAACAGCAAAAGAAATCTGGGAGGATACCGATGGGGAAGTTGATATCTTCGTATCTGCTGTCGGTACCGGTGGAACGATCACAGGTACAGGTCTTGGATTAAAAGAAAAGAATCCAAATGTCAAGATCGTTGCCGTAGAGCCTGCAAGCTCACCGGTTCTTTCAGGCGGCAAGCCGGGACCTCATAAGATTCAAGGTATTGGAGCCGGGTTTGTACCGGATGTTTTACAGACCGACCTGTTAGATGAGATCATTACCGTAGAAAATGATGATGCCTTTGAGACATCAAGAAAAGTAGCAAAAAGTGATGGACTTTTAGTTGGTATTTCAGCCGGTGCAGCACTTTATGCAGCAACACAGTTAGCAAAACGTCCTGAAAACGAAGGAAAGAACATTGTAGTGTTATTACCGGATACCGGAGAAAGATATCTGTCTACTTCTTTATTTACTGTAGATGAATAATTTTTGAGGTTGATCGGATGTTTGGAAAAAAGAAAATTTGGTTTGTTTTTTGCCTGCTTGCAGCTCTGTTTTTATGCAGCTGTGGCAGGAAAAAGTCAGATACCGTAACGATCACGAATGTGTCTTATGATCCGACGAGGGAATTTTATGAGCAATACAACAAACTGTTTGAAAAATTCTATCAGAAGAAATACGGTAAAAAAGTAGAAGTGATCCAGTCACATGGCGGTTCGGGCAGTCAGGCACGATCTGTTGTCGAAGGATGTAATGCCGATGTTGTCACGCTTGCGCTGGAACATGATATTACATTGATCGAGAACACAGGACTGATCGATAAAGGCTGGGAAAGGGAATTTGCCCGCTCCAGTGCACCATACACATCGACGATCGTTTTTCTTGTTCGAAAAGGAAATCCCCGAAAGATAAAAGACTGGGATGACCTGACAAAAAAAGGTGTAGAAGTGATCACACCGGACCCAAAGAGTAGTGGCGGTGCATGCTGGAACTTTCTTGCCGGTTTAAGTTATGCGAAATCAAAATTACATAATGAAGCAAAAGAAAAAGCATTTATGAAAAAATTATATGCCAATGTTTCGGTAATGGATTCCGGTGCAAGAGGTTCTACCACAACCTTTGTGGAAAATGGAAAAGGCGATGTTTTGATCCAATGGGAAAATGAAGCAATCACAACCATGGCTTCGTATCCCGGAAAGTATGAAATGATCACACCATCTGTCAGTATACTGGCACAGCCAAGTGTAGCAGTTGTTGATGATAATGCAAGGGCAAATCATACCAAGAAAGTGAGCAAAGCATATTTGCAATATTTATATAGCAAAGAAGCACAGGAATTGATCGGAAAGAGTGGTTTTCGTCCATCGGATCAGGATGTGTTGCAAAACTTTTCGAATCAATTTGATCTGTCGGTAGATCTTTGGACGATTAAAGATTATGGTGGATGGAACAAAGCGTATCAGAAGTATTTTGATGATGGAGCATGGTTTGATAAAATTTACGAGTATTAACAGAAACTGAGGATAAGAAAGATGGATCAGGTTAAGAAAAGAAAAAAAGCAAAGAAAGCCCGTGTGATACCTGGGTTTCATCTGACACTGGGCATTGTTGTTACAATGCTTTCGTTGATCGTTTTGATCCCGTTAGCTTCGGTGCTGGTGCATTCTCTTGGGATTTCTCCAAAAGAGTTTTTTGCCCTGCTTTGGAAGCCAAATGTCAGAAATGCTTTCTTTACAAGTATTGGCTGCTCTTTTGCAGCTGCTGTGTGCAATGCCGTTTTCGGCCTTGTGATCGCATGGACGTTAGTTAAATATGACTTTTCGTGCAAAAAGCTTTTGGATGGTTTTATTGAACTTCCTTTTGCACTGCCGACAGCAGTAGCCGGTATCACACTTTCAAAACTGTATTCCGAAAACGGATTTTTTGGAAAAGGATTTGCTCTGCTTGGAATGAAAGTGTCCTATACAAAGGTCGGTCTTGTGATCGCATTGGTATTTGTAGGAATTCCATTTGTTGTCCGTGCAGTACAGCCGGTGTTAGAAAAGCTCGATGAGCAATATGAAGAAGCGGCTTATATGTTAGGTGCAAGTCCGGTAAAAACATTTTTCCTTGTTATTTTCCCGGAACTAAAGCCTGCATTATTAACCGGTTTTGGTCTGGCTTTTGCAAGAGGGATCGGTGAATATGGCAGTGTCATTTATATTTCCGGTAACAGTGCAAAAGATAAGACGCAGGTAATCTCTTATGTGATCATGCAAAAGTTAAGTTATATTGATTATGCCGGTGCGACAGCGATTGCATTGGTCATGTTAGTTATTTCATTTATATTGCTTTTGTTTGTCAATATCGTACAGGCAAGACAATCGGCAAGAACGAATCTGTTATAGAAAAGAGAGTCTGTAAACAGTCAAAATACAATTGAAAATAAGAAAATTCAATTTTTTTTGAGGAAAAAGTTGACTAATTAGATAGGAATTATATAATTAGAAAGAGGTGACATTGCGATGACAGAACAGGAGAAACTTGAGAAAAAGAAAAAGAGAACGAAAAGGTGTTGTATTACGATTACTGTTCTCTTTATCACATGTATGTTGATCATCCCCTTGGTTTCCGTGATTGTGAATTCTTTAAAAGAAGGAATTGGTTTCTATATCCGTTCGATCTCGACAGAGTATGTCAGAAGTGCATTGGGTGTCACTTTTCTGGCAACTGTGATTGCAGTTGTGATCAATACCTTTTTTGGTATTTGTGCAGCATGGCTTTTGACGAAGTTTTCATTCCGTGGAAAGCAGATCTTAGCAACCCTGATCGATATTCCGTTCTCAATCTCTCCGGTTATTGTTGGTCTTGCCTACCTGATGACGTTTGGCAGACTTGGATGGTTTTATCCGGTGATCCGGGCATTTAATCAGTTCTTCGGAACGAATGTCCGTATTACATTTGCAATACCGGGTGTGGTACTTGCAACGATCTTTGTTACTTTTCCGTTTGTATCCAGAGAGATCATTCCGGTGCTGAATGCACAGGGAAAAGATGAAGAAGAAGCGGCTGCATTGATGGGGGCAAGTGGTTTTACGATTTTTCGAAAGATCACACTTCCGCAGATGAAATGGGGATTACTCTATGGTATTATCCTTTGTACGGCAAGAGCATTAGGAGAGTTTGGTGCTGTCAATGCGTTATCAAAGACCAGAGGAGAAACATTTACCTTACCATTAGAGATTGATGCATTGTATATGTCAGGGACGGATCAGTCGATCACGGCAGCATTTGCCGCATCATCGATCTTAGTGATCATTGCCGTGATCATATTGATCATCAGAAATATATTAGAAAGAAAACATATAGAACAATAGAGGAAGGAGGATTCGATCATGTATGTTGAAATGAAAAATATCTATAAGAAATATGGCGATTTCCTTGCTTCCGATAATGTGAGTTTTGGAATAGAAAAAGGAAAATTAGTTGCCCTGCTTGGACCTTCAGGAAGCGGTAAGACCACACTTCTTCGTATGATCGCAGGACTGGAAAATCCGAATGCAGGAGATATTTATATTGACGGAGTCAGAGTCAATGATATTCCGGCATCTCAAAGAGGGATCGGATTTGTTTTTCAAAATTATGCACTGTTTCGTTATATGACTGTTTTTGAAAATGTAGCATTTGGACTCCGCTTACAAAAGGTTCCCAAAAAGCAGATCAAGGAAAGAGTCACGGAACTGTTAGAATTAACCGGCTTATCGGGCATGGAAAAGCGATATCCGAACCAGCTTTCCGGTGGACAGAGACAGCGAGTCGCTTTTGCAAGAGCGTTAGCTCCTAATCCGCAGGTGCTTTTACTCGATGAACCGTTTGCAGCGATTGATGCAAAAGTCAGAACAGAACTTCGAAACTGGCTTCGGGAAATGGTAGAAAAACTTGGAATTACAAGTATTTTTGTAACACATGACCAGGATGAAGCAGTAGAAGTGGCAGACGAGATCATTATTACCAATCATGGAACGATCGAACAGAAAGGAACACCGATCGAGATCTACAAATCACCGGCAACGCCTTTTGTTGCCAAGTTTATCGGACGATCTTCTGTTGTCGAAGAATATGAAAAGCTCAAAGGCTTTGAGCGGATTGCAAATGCCAAGAAAGCCGTGATCCGACCGGAATTTATCAAGATATCAAAGAGTGGCAAGTTAGACCGCTATATCAGTGCTGCTGAGACAGGCGTTGTGACAGACGTTGTCTTTCGCGGAAACCGTATAGATGTTACGGTCAATATCAATGGTATTGATGTGGTGGGCGAACGGTCATTAGAAAAGGATCTGATATCGGTTGGTGAGACCGTACACGTTTTGATCTACCGGTTGTATGTCTTTGATGCGAATCAGACGTATTTGTTAGAAAATATGGAAATGCAGGAAACATCCGATGTATTCTATATTTAATCATTATGATCATATGAAAAGGACAGGAAAAATCGTATTCCTGAAATTTACCGGTTAAGAGGAAAGTTGGCGATACTTTCAAATGGAGGTTATCATGCAAATAGAAGAAAGAAAAGTTTTAAGCACAGATGTGCTGATCATAGGTGGCGGCACGGCAGGCTGTTATGCAGCATTGACGATCAGAGAAGAGTCCGATCTTTCTGTGATCATTGCTGAAAAAGCCAATATCAAAAGAAGCGGCTGTCTCGCAGCAGGAGTCAATGCAATCAATGCATACATTGTCAAGGGACGCAAGCCGGAAGACTATGTAGATTACGCGAAGAAAGATGCGGATAATATTGTCAGAGAAGATCTGCTAATGACCATGTCAGAAGGTTTAAACCGCGTGACAAAGAAGATGGAAAACCTCGGACTTGTGATCTTAAAGGATGAAAATGGTGAGTATGTTGCCAGAGGAAACCGAAATATTAAGATCAACGGTGAAAATATGAAACCGTTACTTGCAAAAGCAGTAGAAGCACTTCCTGATGTGACAGTATTGAATCATTTGAATATTACCGATTATATCGTAGAAGAAGGTCAGATCTTAGGTGCGGTCGGCTTCTCAATCGAAGACAATACCGCATACGAGATCAGAGCCAAAAAGGTACTTTGTGCTACCGGTGGTGCAGCAGGTTTATACAGACCAAACAATCCGGGATTTTCACGTCATAAGATGTGGTATCCGCCATTTAACACCGGAGCGGGTTTTGCAATGGGAATCCAAAGCGGTGCAGAGATGACAACCTTTGAGATGCGTTTTATCGCACTTCGCTGTAAAGATACGATTGCGCCGACCGGAACGATCGCACAGGGCGTTGGAGCAAAACAGGTCAATGCCAAAGGTGAAGTATATGAAGATAAATACGGTTTAACAACTTCGGAACGAGTATATGGAACCGTGATGGAAAACTTAGAAGGCAGAGGTCCTTGCTATCTTAGAACAGAAGGAATCAGTAAAGAACAGGATGAATCCTTAAAGAAAGCATACTTAAACATGGCACCGAGCCAGACATTAAAGTGGTTAGAAGCTAAGAAAGATCCGAGCAAACAGAATGTAGAGATCGAAGGAACAGAGCCTTATATCGTTGGTGGTCATACCGCAAGCGGTTATTGGGTAGATACGAATCGCCAGACAACGATTCAAGGTTTATATGCAGCCGGTGATGTGGCAGGCGGATGTCCTCAAAAGTATGTGACCGGAGCAATGGTAGAAGGCGAGATTGCGGCAAAGCATATTGTAGCAACATTAAAAGAAGAACAAAGAAATGATCCTTGCGATCAGCAAAAAGCAGATTGTCTGTTTGAAGAAAAGATAGAACAGTATAATGCGTATCTTGCAAGGCAAAATGATCTGTTTGATGTAGAAAGCCTGGAAGAAGCGATGCAAAAAGTAATGGATCAATATGCAGGAGGTATTTCGACACATTATCAATTCAATGAAAAGCAGCTTACGCTTGCAAAAGAAAAGATCGATCATCTGATCGAACTGAGTCAGGATATCGGAGCGAAAGATATGCATGAATTGATGTTTGTCTATGAATTGAAAGAACGATTAACCGTCTGTCTGTCGGTGATCGCACATCTAAAAGCCAGAAAAGAAACCAGATGGCACAGTTTTGCCGAAAATTTAGATTATCCTCAAAAGAGTGATGCCTGGTTAAAATATGTGAATTCCAGAATAGAAGATGGCAAATTAAAGATCATTTTCCGTGATCTGGTAGGAAGGGAGGAAGAATATGAGCATAGCAATTAATGCAGATCTTTGTAAAGGCTGTAAAGCGTGCATGGCAGTCTGTCCGGGAAGCCTGATCAAAGAAACGACAGAAGGCAAAGCTTATATGAAATATCCTAAAGACTGCTGGGGTTGTGCTTCCTGCGTTAAGGAATGCCATTTTGGAGCGATCACATTTTTTTTGGGAGCAGACATTGGCGGCATGGGAAGTAAGCTGACAGTGGATTCAAAGAAAGACCGGTTGATCTGGAATATAGCAAGAAGAGATGATACAAAAGAGCAGATCGTGATCAATACAAAGGAATCTAATAAATATTGATCCATATGCAGATACAGATGCTTGAACTTAGAAAGGATGGTAAGTAAAATGGGTGAATTATCACATCTGGATGAATTAGAGGCAGAAGCGATTTATATTATTCGCGAAGTGGCAGCGGAATGTGAAAAGCCGGTTATGTTGTATTCAATCGGAAAAGACAGTTCGGTTATGTTGCATTTAGCAATGAAAGCATTTTATCCTGAGAAGCCTCCATTTCCATTTTTACATGTCAATACAACATGGAAATTTAAAGAGATGATCGAGTTTCGTGACCGCAGAGCCAAAGAGCTTGGCATTGAAATGTTAGAATATATCAATGAAGAAGGTGTAAAGCAGGGAATTAATCCGTTTGATCACGGTGCTGCTTATACCGATATCATGAAAACGCAGGCATTAAAGCAGGCACTTGATAAGTATGGATTTACGGCAGCGTTCGGTGGCGGAAGACGAGATGAAGAAAAGTCAAGAGCCAAAGAAAGAATCTTTTCTTTCAGAAACGAACATCATGCATGGGATCCAAAGAACCAGCGTCCTGAAATGTGGAAGCTTTATAACTCTAAGATCAATAAAAAAGAAGAAGTCAGAGTGTTCCCACTTTCAAACTGGACAGAGACAGACATCTGGCAGTATATCCGTCGTGAAAATATTGAGATTCCTTCTCTTTATTTTGCAAAAGTCCGTCCGGTTGTTTACCGTGATGGAAACATTATCATGGTAGATGATGACCGTATGAAACTGCTTCCGGGTGAAAAGGTAGAACATAAGAGTGTACGTTTCCGTACTCTCGGATGTTATCCGTTGACCGGAGGATGCGAGTCAACAGCAACGACATTAGATGAGATCATTGATGAGACATTGAGTGCGGTTTCTTCGGAAAGAACGACACGAGTCATTGATAATGAAGCAGCAGGAAGTATGGAACGTAGAAAGAGGGAGGGCTATTTCTAAGATGAGTGGATTATTAAAATTTATTACATGCGGAAGCGTGGATGATGGAAAATCAACCTTGATCGGCCATATCTTATATGATTCCAAATTGTTATATACCGATCAGGAAAAAGCATTAGAGCTTGACAGTAAAGTAGGAAGCCGTGGTGGTGCGATCGATTATTCTCTTTTATTGGATGGTCTGATGGCAGAAAGAGAACAGGGTATTACGATCGACGTTGCATATCGTTATTTTACAACAGATGAAAGAAGCTTTATCGTAGCCGATACACCGGGACATGAAGAATATACCAGAAACATGGCAGTGGGCGCTTCATTTGCTGATCTTGCGGTTATCTTAATTGATGCCAAACAGGGCGTTTTAGTACAGACAAGAAGACATGCAAGAATCTGTTCTTTGATGGGAATTAAGTATTTTGTCTTTGCAATCAATAAAATGGATCTTGTCGGATATGATGAGAAACGTTTTCGTGAGATTGAAAAGCAGGTAGAAGAACTTACGAAAGAATTACAGCTTGCAAATGTCAAGCTGATCCCGGTATCGGCAACAGAAGGCGATAATGTTACAAAGCCATCCGAAAACATCAAATGGTATCAGGGAGAAACGTTACTTTCTTACTTAGAAAATATTGATATCACAGAAGATGATCATGAAAAAGGCTTTTATATGCCGGTACAGAGAGTTTGTCGTCCGGATCATACATTCCGTGGTTTTCAGGGACAGATTGAAGATGGTCAGATTCATGTAGGCGATGAAGTGACAACGCTTCCAAGCAATGAGACAGCGAAAGTCAAAAGCATTCATGTCGGAGACAAGGAAAGTCAAGTTGCTAAAAAGGGACAGCCGGTTACGATCCAGTTAGACCGTGAAGTGGATGTGTCCAGAGGATGTGTTCTTTCAGTAGATGCTTCTCTTTTGACAGCTTCTTCGATCACAGCCACTCTTTTATGGATGGATGACGAAGAACTGAGAACAGGAAAGAACTTCTTCTTTAAGCTTGGTACTAAGATGATCCCTGCTGTAGTAAGCAGTATCGAATATGCGATTGATGTCAATACCGGTGCAAAGAAAGAAGTCAGCACACTCGGTAAAAACGAAATTGCTGTATGTAAGATCACATTAGCCGATCAGATCGTTGTTGATGAGTTTAAAAAGCATAAGACATTAGGTGAATTGATCTTAATCGACCGTATTACCAATATGACATCTGCATGTGGCGTTGTCGAAAGTATTGATACAAAAGAGCATGGATTATATGAAGGCAGAATCGACCGCAAGGTACGTGCTGCAATGAAAGGACAAAAGGCAGTTACCGTAGAGTTTATCAAGGAAGGTACGATTGATCGCGCTTTTGTGGAAGATGTAGAAAAAGCACTCAGCCTTCAGGGAAGACATACCTATCTGTATGCTCCGACACCAAACGAAGACATTGATCTTGTGATCAAACATTTACATAGAGCAGGACTTGTTGTATTATTGTTAGTTGATAAAAAACAGGCAGATACGATCACAAATAAGGATGAACATTATATCAGTGATTGGAACAAGACCGGTCTTGCAGCAAATGAAGTTGCAAAATTCATTGCAAAAGAATCAGCATATTCTGATATATTTGTGCATGAGCGGGATTATATTTAGTGGAGGGGAAACCGATGAAGTTTAATACAGCACTTTTACATAGTGGCAAGATGGGAGATGAAGCAACCGGTGCGACATTAACCCCGGTTTACCAGTCCAGTGCATTCTATCAGCCGAATGCACAGCAGCATGAGAAACTGTTTCATAATAAAGCAAACGGTTTCTCATATACAAGGATCAACAATCCGACGATCGTGGCTTTTGAAAACAAGATGACAGCATTAGAAAAAGGAATTGCTTCGATCGCCTGTGCATCAGGTATGGCAGCCATCACAAATGCACTTCTTAATATTGTCAATGCCGGTCAGGAGATTGTAGCAAGCTCGAGTCTGTATGGCGGTTCGATCGATGTATTCCATGATTTTGAAGCGTTTGGTATTACAACACATTTTGTTGATGTCGAAGATGAAGCAGACATGGAAAAAGTCATCAATGAAAATACCAGAGTGATCTTTGCAGAAACGATCGGTAATCCAAAGTTAGATGTGGTAAATATTAAAAAGCTTGCCGATTTTGCACACGATCACGGACTCCCGCTGGTGATGGATAATACCGTAGCGACAGCTTATCTGGTGCGTCCGATCGGACTTGGTGCAGATGTGGTAGTTAATTCAACTTCGAAGTATATCAATGGCAACAGTGATGCGATCAGTGGTGTGATCACAGACAGTGGAAAGTTCAAATGGGATAAGGAACGTTATCCGAGCATGAAAGAATATGCCAGGTTTGGAAAGTTTGCTTATACGGCTAAGCTTCGAAATGGATTGTTTCGTAATACCGGTGCATGCATTGCTCCACAGACAGCATTTTATAATATGCTCGGTATGGAGACATTAGGACTTCGTATGGAGCGTGCGTGTTTGAATGCCAAAGCATTAGCAGAGTTCTTAGCACAATATGATGATGTAGAAGTGAATTATCCGGGACTTCCTGACAGCAAGTGGCATTCTATCGCCAATGAGGTATTAGAGAATGGATATGGTGCGATCTTAACGATCCGTGTCGGTTCCAAAGAAAGAGCATTTGATGTGATCAATGCTCTTACAATTCCAAAGATCGTATCCAATATCGGTGATACCAAAACATTGATCATTCATCCGGAGTCAACATTAAATGCCCATAGTACAGAAAAAGAAAAAGAGGAAGCCGGTGTATTTGATGATCTGATCCGTATCAGTCTGGGAATTGAAGATATTGAAGATCTGATAGAAGATTTCAAAAATGCATTGGAAAAATAAGGAGGTACCTCAATGGCAGTAGATTATGCAGTATTGAAAAAAGGCGGATTTATGCGCCAGAAACAAAAAAATAACTTTTCTCTTCGTTTAGCAGTAGTCGGTGGAAACTTAACATCCAAAAACCTGCAAAAAATCGCAGAAGTTGCAGAAAAATTCGGTGATGGTCATGTGCATCTGACATCACGTCAGAGTATTGAGATTCCTTTTATCAAGTTAGATGATATTGAGGAAGTGAAGGAAGAGTTGGCAAAAGGAGATTGTAAGCCGGGTGCCTGCGGCCCTCGTGTCCGTACCGTAACAGCCTGTCAGGGTAATCAGGTCTGTCCAAGTGGTAACATTGATTCGAATCATATTGCACAGGAACTTGATAAGCGTTACTTTGCAAGAGAATTGCCACATAAATTCAAATTTGGTGTAACCGGCTGTCAGAACAACTGTCTGAAAGCGGAAGAAAATGATGTAGGAATCAAGGGGGCAATGACAGTTAGCTGGAAAGAAGATGCCTGCATCCAGTGTGGTGTCTGTGAAAAGGCCTGCCGTACCGGTGCGATCACGATTCAGGATGGCAAAGTTTCGGTAGAAGAAAGCAAATGTAACTACTGTGGACGTTGTGCCAAAGCCTGTCCGACCGATGCATGGGATACACAGACAGGATATCTGGTATCATTTGGCGGACTTTTTGGAAACCGCATTCACAAAGGAGAAGAGCTGTTACCTGTGATCACATCAGAAGAGACTTTATTCCGTGTGACCGATGCAGCGATCCAGTTCTTTGATGATCATGCAAATCCAAGCGAACGATTCCAGTATACGATCGAACGTGTAGGTATTGACAAATTTAAAGAAACATTAAAGGAGGCATATAATGGCTGATTTTGAAATTGATGAGAGAGTAGATATTACCGATGTTGTCTGCCCGATGACATTTGTAAAAGCAAAAGTAGCAATGGAAGAGATTGAAGTAGGACAGATCTTAGCTGTTACCATGAACGACGGAGAACCGGTTCAGAATGTCCCAAGAAGCTTTAAAGAAGAAGGACAGCAGATCTTAAAGCTGATCGACAATGAAAACGGTACATATGATCTGATCGTAAAGAAAGTAGAAGAGTAAGAACAAAACGTTCTTATCGAAGATGGATTTTGTCAGATTCGCTGCAGGGTACGGTGATGAATAAAAGACAGACAAGGAGGAAATTGTATGGCAAAGAGAGTCAATACAGAAGAATTTGAAAGCGAAGTATTGCAATCGGAACTTCCGGTTGTAGTCGAATTTTATTCCGACAGTTGTATTCCTTGTAAGCAGTTATCACCAATCCTTGGTGGGATTGAAGATGACTATGAGGATCAGCTTAAAGTCGTAAAGGTCAATGTGAATTTTGATGCCGATCTGGCGCAAAAGTATGAAGTAGCTGCTTCTCCGACTCTTCTTTTCTTCCGGAGCGGAAAAGAAGTGGACAGGATCAGAGGTCTTGTAAAAAGACCGGCATTAGAAGAAGTTGTAAAAAAATATATTTAATCAGGAGGACAAGGATCATGAAAGTAACAGTAGCAGGTGAGAAAAAAGAAATCGAACAGGGAACTACAATCGCAAAGCTTATTGTGGATGAAAAAGTAGAAAACCCGGAATATGTCACAGTTACCGTAAATGATGAGTTTGTGGAAAGTGATGATTTTGAAACAACACAGTTAAATGAAAATGATACAGTAGAATTTCTGTATTTCATGGGAGGAGGCGCTTTTTAATGGCATTTACGAATGAACAGATGGAGCGTTATTCCCGTCACATCATCTTACAGGAAGTTGGTGTTAAGGGACAAAAGAAGCTCTTAAACGGCAAAGTGCTTATTATCGGAGCAGGTGGCCTTGGTGCTCCAGCTGCGATGTATCTTGCAGCAGCAGGTGTCGGAACGATCGGTATCGTTGATGCAGATGAAGTCGATCTGTCAAACTTACAAAGACAGATCATTCATGGAACAGCTGATGTAGGAAAAGCAAAAGTAAAATCAGCAAAAGAGACAATGAATGCAATGAATCCGGATGTAACAGTCAATACATACCGTGAATTTGTAACTTCAGAAAATGTAATGGATCTGATCAAAGATTATGATTTCATTATTGACGGAACCGATAACTTCCCGGCTAAGTTTTTGATCAATGATGCCTGTGTTATGGCAAAGAAACCATTCTCACATGCAGGTATTATCCGTTTCAAAGGCCAGCTTATGACCTATGTACCGGGAGAAGGACCATGCTACCGTTGTGTATTTAAGAATCCACCTCCGAAGGATGCTGTTCCAACCTGTAAGCAGGCTGGTGTCATCGGTGCTATGGGCGGCGTGATCGGAAGTCTTCAGGCAATGGAAGCGATCAAGTATCTGATCGGTGTCGGTGATCTTTTGACAGGAAAGCTTTTGACATACGATGCATTAAAGATGGAATTCCATACCGTTGTACTTCCAAAAGCTAATGGCAAATGTGCTGTTTGTGGTGATCATCCTACCATTACAGAGCTGATCGACTATGAGCAGGCAGAATGTGATGGCAAATAGACAGGATCACAGACAGGATCGGCCTGTCGGCGTGTTTGACAGAATGATTTGGAAATGAGGTTATCATGTTATATTTAAAGAAAGAAGATTATGAAAAGATCTTGGCACATTGCAAAGAGGGACTTCCTAATGAGGCATGTGGTTTGATCGGAGGTACGATAGAAGGCGACAAAAGAAGTATTCAGAAAGTATATCTTTTAACGAACATTGACCAGAGCAACGAACATTTTTCGATGGATCCGAAAGAACAGCTTGCAGCGGTAAAAGATATGCGTGCGAATGGTTTAAAACTTCTTGGCAACTTTCATTCTCATCCGGAATCACCATCAAGACCATCTGAAGAAGATAAAAGACTGGCATATGATTCAAAAGTCAATTATCTGATCTTATCTTTGATGGATCTTGAAAATCCGGTTTTCAATGCATTCCGGATCGATGAAGAGAAGAATGTAACGAAAGAAGAACTGGTGATAGAATAATTACAGGAGGGGCAAAGCATTGGCTTTGCCCTTTTTTTCGATTTTTGATAAAATAAAATATTGTGTAAGAATCTATGACAGTGAAGAACGTTCAAAGGATTGAAATAACAGCAAAGAGGAAACAACGGAGGCAGGTTATGTATTGCATCAGCATAAATTACAAACAGCTAAAGACAGAAAGCAGAGAAGCTTTTTCTATGCAGGAAAAAGAGCAGGAAGCTTTTTTTAGCCGGATACAAAAAGAAGTATCTATTGATGGCGTGATCCTGTTGATGACCTGTAACCGTTGTGAGATCTATGCAGCCGGTTCAAAAGATACAATGTCTGTGATCGAAAGAATATGGTTAGCACAAAAACCCGGAAAAGAGGAATTGTTTTATGAACATATCATGCGGTATGAAAAGGAAAATGCGATCCGCCATTTGTACCGTGTGATCTGTGGTCTGGATTCGGCTGTACTTGGCGAAGTAGAGATCATTCATCAGATCAAGGCTGCGTATCTTTTCTCAAAAGCGCATGATATGTTAGATCCCACGCTTCATATTATTTTTCAGGGGGCTTTACATCTTGCAAAAGAGATCGCCAGCCAATATCAGTTGACAAAACTTCCGGTATCGGTTGGTACGTTGACAACCGGGGCGGTTCTTTCGTTTTGTCAGGAGAAAAAAGAGCCACATATTCTGTTAGTCGGAGCAAGAGGAGAGATGGGAAACATTATCATGAAAGACATTGTCGATGCCTGCCAGACCGTACAGATCGTTGCAACAACCAGAAAACATCACAGGCAGGGTCTTGCTTTTGCTGATACTAAGCAGATAAGATGGGTGCATTATGAAGAGCGGTATGACTATGTCGATTGGGCAGATGTGGTCATCAGTGTGACAAACAGTCCTCATTATACGTTCGTGGCATCAAAAGTACAAAAGTATCTTAAAGAGAGTAAGATGCGTCTTTTCTTGGATCTTGCAGTGCCAAGGGATATCGAAGAAGAGATCGGCACACTTTCTGATTGTGTCATAGAAAACATGGATTATATCGAATCGCTTGCAAAGCATAACAATCAAAAGAAACTGTCCGAAGCTAAAAAAGTGGAATTGTATATACAGGAAAAAACAGATGAGATGGAAAAAACGCTGTTAATACGGGATTTCTATGCGAAAAAGAAAGAGCAGACAGCATGGTTACAGGACAAAAGTGCATCATGGCTTTTATATCGGTTAAAAGACCATGTAGATCATAACTGTTTTGCACAGATCTTAGATGTGATCGGTACGGCACAGGAACAGTCTACGGAACGAAAGGAGCTTTAGATATGGCATTTTTCCCTTTTATGATACAAATGGACGATAAGAATTGTCTGATCGCAGGAGGAGGCAGAGTTGCACTGCGCAAAGTAAAGATGATGCTTTCTTTCGGTGCGGTTGTTACGGTTATCTCTCCGACGTTTTGTGAGGAATTTTTAGCATTAGAAGGAAAAGAAAGCAAATTAAAGATTATTAAAAGAACGATACAAATAAGCGACCTTATCGATAGGGATGTTGTGATCATGGCAACAAATGATCCGAATGTGAATACTGAATTTGCAACCGTCTGTAAAGAACAAAAGATCTTAGTCAATGTTGTAGATGTCAAAGAGGATTGCAACTTTTATTTTCCAGCAGTGATCCGGCAGGAGGATGTTGTGATCTCAGTTTCTACCGGTGGCAACAGCCCGCTGTTAGCTTCTCATATTAAGAAAGAGATCAATGATGCGATTCGAAAAGATTACGGACAGATAGCAAAAGAAATGGGAAAAGAACGTCAAAAAGTTTTGATGCAAAAGGAAGAAGAACGCAGGGAGATTTTTGAAAAAATGATGGATCGGAAATTAGGATCAAAAGTGATCAGAATCGGAACAAGAGGAAGTGCATTAGCAAGAAAACAGACCGATATGGTGATCGAGAGTCTCAAGAGTACATTTCCCGATTACCAATGGGAAGTGGTGGTCTTAACAACAAAAGGAGATAAAAGAAGAGATGTTCCGATCACATCGTTTGGTGGAAAAGCTGTTTTTGTTGAAGAGATTGAGCAGGCGCTTGCAGATGGCACGATCGACATGGCAGTACATAGTGCAAAAGATATGCCAAATCCATGCAAAGAGGGACTTACGATAGCCGGCACGTTACCAAGAGCCTGTATACAGGATGTACTTGTTACGAAAAAAGGCAGATCATTTGCTACAGAAGAAACTTTTGTAGCAGGAACGGGGAGCTTGCGAAGAAAATGGCAATTAGAGAAACTTTTTCCAAATGTTGTCTGTAAAGATCTGCGTGGAAATGTAGGAACAAGAATTGAAAAATTAAGACAGGGACAATATGATGCCGTCATTCTGGCAGCAGCAGGTCTTGAAAGACAAGGACTGTTACAGGAACCGGATCTGGAATATCGTTATTTTACGATCGACGAAATGCTGCCGGCAGCAGGACAGGCAATCATTGCAATAGAGACGAAAGAGCAGACAAAGGCATACACGATGGCACAGGCAGTCAGTGACAAAAAAGCATTTACACAGCTTATGATCGAAAGAGCTGTTTTAGAAAAACTTGGAGCAGGCTGTCATGAACCGATCGGAGTGCTTGCCAATATGGGAAGTGAAGATACGTTAGATCTCCGGCTCATGACAGTAATAAATGAACAGTTGATCTATCGGCAGATGGAAGGAAAGAAAACGGAATGGGAAGATATGATCGATAAGATTTGTAAAGCATAAGAGACAGAAAGGCAGAAGAGATGGTTTATTTGGTTGGCGCAGGTCCCGGTGATCCCGGACTTTTGACCTGTAAAGGAAAGACTCTTTTAGAAGAATGTGATGCCGTGATCTATGACAGACTGGGAACAGGCGAACTTTTAGAAGAAGTAAAAGAAGATTGCAAAAAGATCTATGTAGGAAAGAGAGCCGGATATCATTATAAGAAACAGGACGAGATCAACCGGATTCTTATAGAAACGGCACGAAAGTATAAAAACGTAGTACGGCTCAAAGGAGGCGATCCTTTTGTCTTTGGCAGAGGCGGAGAAGAAGTGTTAGCTTTGCAGGAAGCAAAGATTCCTTTTATGATCGTTCCGGGCATTACGTCGGCTGTTTCGGTACCGGAGCTTGTCGGAATCCCGGTCACACACAGGAAAGACAGCAGAAGTTTTCATGTCTTTACCGGTCATGCATGCAGTAAAGAAGCGGATTCGTTAGAGCATATTCATCGAGAAGACGGAACAAGTGTGTTCTTAATGGGATTATCGCATTTAGAAGAGATTACACAGAAACTTCTTTTAGAAGGAATGCCAAAGGATACACCGGCTGCGGTGATCGCAAATGGTACCATGCCATCACAAAAAGTAGTACGGGCTACTTTAGAAACGATTGTAAAAGAGGTACATCTTGCAAAACTTTCTTCTCCTGCGATCATTGTTATCGGAGAAAATGCAAAGTATGCATTTGTATCGGATCAGATCGGAGTATTAGCAGGAAAGAAGATCGGCATAGTCGGTACAAGCATAATGCGAAAGAAAACAAAGCATTGTCTTGAAGAAAAAGGTGCAAATGTCTATTCCCTGTTACATATGCAGCTTGCTGCTACAGAACAGATGCAGAAATTAAAAAAAGAAATGCAACGAATTGAAACATACCAATGGATCGCTTTTACAAGCCAGAATGCGATCAGACTTTTTTTTGAGCAGATGAAGCAGTTAAAGATCGATCATAGAAGATTAGCAAATGTTCGATTTGCGGTTGTTGGAAGCGGTACAAAAGAAGCGTTGGAAAGAATGGGATTTCTTGCAGACTATATGCCGGAGAAGTATACGACAAAAGCTCTGGCAGAGGGCCTTTCGCAGCAAATGCAGCCGACGCAGAAACTGCTGCTTGCACGTGCCGTAAAAGGCAGCAGTCAGATGCTTACTATCTTAGAAGAAAACAACATTGACGTAACAAATCTTGCGATTTATGATGTAATAGGAAAAAAGACCGAAAACTGGAAGTATTTAGAGGATATGGACGTAATCACATTCTTTAGTGCATCCGGTGCGGAAGCCTTTGTAAATGCACTTGGAAAAGAGCATATAGCAGATTGGGAAAACAAACGAAAGAAACAGAAAGTCAGGATAGCCGCAATCGGTCATGTGACAGCCAAAAAGCTTTTGGAATATGGAATACAGACAGAATGTATGCCAATGCTATGTGACCTTTCTCATATGGCAGAGGCGTTAGAAGAATGTTATCGGATAGAAAATCAAGATGAATAACAGAATAAAAGTTTATATACAGATTAGTGTGATAGGAGGAATTCGATGAAACGATTAAGAAGATTAAGAAGTCAGGATGCGATCAGAGATCTTATCCGTGAGACAGTGGTGACGAAAAATGACTTAGTCTATCCTGTATTTGTAAAGGAAGGAACGAATCAGAAGATTCCGGTGGATTCGATGCCGGGTATTTATCAATATACGATCGATCGTTTTGAGGAAGAGTTAGACAGAATTCAAAAAGCCGGTGTCAAAGCCATTCTGATCTTTGGTATCCCGGAGCATAAAGATGCCTGTGGCAGTGAAGCCTATAATGAAGACGGTATTACGCAAAGAGCCGTTCGTTATATCAAGCAAAGGACACCTAATCTTATTGTGATCGCAGATGTCTGCCTTTGTGAATATACATCACATGGTCATTGTGGTCTGGTAGAAGATGGAAAGATCTTAAACGATGAAACGTTGCCATTATTAGCCAAAATGGCGGTTTCTCTGGCAAAGGCCGGTGCTGACATGATCGCACCGTCCGATATGATGGATGGTCATACCGCAATACTGCGTAAGAGCCTTGATGAAAATGGTTATACAGATACGATCATTTTAGGATATAGTGCAAAATTTGCGTCAGGATATTATTCACCATTCCGTGATGCAGCGCATTCTGCTCCTTCGTTTGGTGACCGCAGAACCTATCAGATGGATTGTGCGAACGGAAGGGAAGCTCTTCGTGAATGCGTAGCTGATATCGAAGAGGGTGCTGATATGATCATGGTCAAACCGGCACTTGCTTATCTTGACATTGTCCGTCAGGCAAGAGACCGTTTTTCGCTTCCTCTGGCAGTTTATAATGTCAGCGGTGAATATTCGATGGTAAAAGCAGCGGCACAGAATGGCTGGATCGATGAGAAAAGGATCGTTATGGAAAACATGACTGCGATGAAGCGTGCCGGTGCGGATATTATTATTACTTATCATGCACTGGATGTTGCAAAATGGCTTGATGAAGAGTAAAAAAGTTTTGAATTGCAATTGACGGATCGTTTGTATCAGGTTGGATAAAGAATGGTAAAAACGATAAAATAAGTCTATAAAAATGGATAGAATAACAGGAAATGGAGTGAATACGATGACACAGTCCGATGAATTATTTGAAAGATCAAAAAAAAGAATCCCAGGAGGAGTAAACTCTCCGGTCCGTGCTTATCAGGCAGTAGGAAGAAATCCGGTTTTTATTAAGAAAGCAAAAGGATCACATATTTTTGATGAAGATGGAAATGAATATATTGATTATGTCTGCTCCTGGGGACCGGGTATTTTAGGACATGCGGATGAGGAAGTGATCAACGAAGTACAAAAAGCCTGTCAGGATGGCTTGACTTTTGGTGCACCGACAAGAAAAGAATGTGAGATTGCAGAATTGATCGCCCAAATGATGCCATCAATGGAAATGACACGTATGGTAAGTTCCGGTACAGAAGCAGTCATGAGTGCGATCCGTGTGGCAAGAGGATTTACCGGAAAAGATTATATCATCAAATTCCGTGGCTGTTATCATGGTCATTCGGATGGATTGCTTGTGAAAGCAGGTTCCGGTGTTTTGATGCAGGCAGTTCCCGATAGTGCCGGTGTTCCAAGCGGATATACACAATATACCCTGATCGCAGAATATAACAATTGTGATTCGGTTGCAAAGCTTTTTGAAGAATACAAAGGAAAGATCGCAGCCATTGTCGTGGAACCGGTAGCGGCTAACATGGGTGTTGTGCCGCCAAAAGAAGGTTTTTTGGAATATTTACGAAAGATTACAAAAGAAAATGATGCATTATTGATCTTTGATGAAGTGATCACAGGCTTTCGATTAGCTCCAGGTGGCGCACAGCAATTCTTTGGTGTTACACCGGATCTGACAACGCTTGGAAAGATCATTGGCGGTGGAATGCCTGTCGGTGCATATGGCGGTAGAAAAGAGATCATGGAATGTGTTGCACCGCTTGGTAATGTCTATCAGGCAGGAACGCTTTCCGGGAATCCGATCGCTATGACGGCAGGACTTGTCACATTGAAACGCTTATTTGAGCATCCTGAGATCTATACACAGATCGAACAGACTACAAAGACATTGGCAGATGCATATCGGAATGCTTTTAAGGATCAGGTATGTGTTAATCAGATCGGTTCGTTAATGAGTGTCTTTTTTACCAAAGAAAAAGTTGTTGATTTTGCAAGCGGACAGACATCAGACCGGAAGAAATATGCCGATTATTTCTGTTTTTTCTTAGAACGTGGAATTCATCTTGCACCATCGCAATTTGAGGCAATGTTTGTATCAGTGGCACATCATAAAGAAGATGTAGAAAAGACAATACAGGTGATCGATCAATATGCAGCGAGCCAAAAACGCTAAAAAAAGTGAGGTTTATTATGGAGAAAAAAGATTTAGTGATCATAGGTAGTGGACCGGCAGGATTATCTGCCGCAGTTTATGCACAAAGAGCAATGCTTGATCAGGTTGTGATCGAGAAAGAAATGTTTAGTGGCGGTCAGATCGTTACAACAGACCGGATTGACAATTATCTCGGACTATATGGAGAAAATGGTTATGACCTGTCGGTAAAATTCCGTGAACATGCAGATGCATTAGGAGTTCCTTTCTTAGAAGATGCAGTAAAGAAGATAGAAAATCATGGAACGACAAAAGAAGTCGTATTGGAAAACGGAGATGTGATCGAAGCAAAAGCCGTGCTTCTTGCTACGGGAGCACATCACAAAATGCTTCAGGCAGAAGGGGAAAAAGAATTAACCGGTGCAGGTGTATCCTATTGTGCAACCTGTGACGGAGCGTTCTTTAAAGACCAGACTGTTGCAGTTGTCGGAGGCGGTGATGTCGCCTTAGAAGATGCATTATATCTTTCTAATATTTGTAAAAATGTTTATCTGATCCATAGAAGAGACGGATTAAGAGGAGCAAAAGTTTTACAAAACAAAGTGCTGGAGAAAGAAAATATCACATTTATGCCTTTTTATGAAGTGACAAAGATCTGTGGTCAGAATAAAGTAGAGGCAGTAGAACTGAAGCAAAACCAGACAGGTGAGACAAAAACGATCGAGCTTTCGGGTGTTTTTATTGCAATCGGTATGGAACCACAAAGCAGTCTTGTCAAGAATCTTGTTAAAGAAGATCCGGCAGGATATGTAGAAGCAGGCGAAGACTGTCGCACCAGTGCAGACGGCATTTATGTGGCAGGAGATGTACGAAGTAAAAGCTTAAGACAGGTTGTTACCGCAGTAGCAGACGGTGCGGTGGCGATCGCATCGATCGAACAGGATTTTGCAAGAGAGTAAATCGTCTGATCTTGGAACAGACTTTTGTCAGAAAAAACGGATGTCAGTAAGAAAGCCGGCATGACGATAAAAAAGCTGACAGGATAATAAAAAGGAGCTCGATAAAATGGAACGATCAGAACAGAATGCAGATATTTTATATGAGGATTTAAAAAAGAATATTATGGATGTGATCAAAGAATCACAGATCAAGCTTGGTTTTGAAAAAAATCCGGTGACCATTTATTATCCGATCGAGGCATTGAACCATTTGCTGGATACGGATTTAGGCGAAGAACAAATGGATCAATGCTTACAAAATTTTGCAAAGAAAGTCAAAGATCCGTTAGGTGAGGTCGTTTTTCAAAGGAATAAAAGCCGGTATGGAATCACGGTACCGGTACAGGGTGTATGCTATATTGATCGGAATGTGACAGATAATGGATTCCTTAGAGATCTTTTAGAACTTTTAAGAAGACATGACTGTAACAAAGAACAGATCTTAGCTGTTTTTAAGAAGTACTCGGATCAGATCAGGGTGCAGGATGTGACAGATAATGATTTTGATTATGCGGTCTGGTTTGAAAACGATGCCAATAACATCTATCGCTACTGTTTCCATGAAGAGGAAGGCCATGTGATCTATCATCGTTTTACACCAAGAGAATATCAGGCATTGATGCCGTTAGAAATGTAAGTTTGCAGACAGAAGACAAAAGGATTTTTGAAAGACCGGGAAGTGGCAGCGATCAGAAGCAAAACTGGAAAAAAGAATAGATCTGTGTTAAAATAACAGAATTAGTGCACTATAATTTTTTTTGATCAGAAAAGGAAAAAGAAAAAAGAGAAAGAGGAATACCATGCAAAAAATCTGGATATGTGGATGCGATGGTCAGATTGGCAAGGCCATTAATCATGTAGTAAATAAACTGGAATTTGAAATCTTAGATACCGATAAGGATGATCTGGATGTTACAAATAATGAAGAAGTATTACGTTTTGGAGAAATGAACCGTCCGGACGTGATCATTAACTGTTCCGGTATGACAAATACCGATGCCTGTGAGAAAGATAAAAGACAGGCTTTCTTAGTCAATGCAATGGGAGCAAGAAATTTAAGTATCATTGCATCAAAAGTCAATGCAAAGATGGTTCAGATCTCAACCGATGATGTCTTTGACGGTTTAGAACAAAAAGCATACTCCGAGTTTGATATGACAAACCCACAGACAGTCTATGGAAAGACAAAACTTGCCGGAGAAAATTATGTCAAAGAATTTACGCATAAGCATTTTATTATACGCAGTACATGGGTTTATGGTTATGGAGATAACTTTGTTACGGGCTTTTTGAAGAATGCAAAAGCAGGTGATGATCTGATGATCGCTGAGGACCATTACGGTTCTCCGACAAATGCGAATGATCTTGCACATTTTATTTTAAAACTGATCCGTACGAGTGAGTACGGAACGTATCATGCAACAAACAAAGGCAGCTGCAGCAGATATGAGTTTGCAAAAGAAATTGCATCTTTAGCAGGACTGGATGTAACGATTCAGAAAGTACCGCACGAACAATCGGATTTTTCTGCTGTCCGTCCGCTTAATGCAGTATTAAACAATTTCATTTTGAGTCTTACCGATATTTATGATTTTCCGGAATGGAAAGACTCATTGAAAAAATATCTGAAAGAAATTGGAGAGATAGCATAATGAATAACGAGAATAGAGAAGAAAAGAAAGAGAAAAAACAAGTCGGACTTACAACAAAGATTTTATTTGGTTTGTTATTTGGTGCGATTACCGGTTTTGTTTTAAACTATGCAGTGCCGGATAGCTATTTTAAAAATACGATCGTGATAAATGGAATCTTACAGCTGATCGGTCAGGGATTTATTCGTCTGATGCAGATGCTGGTTGTACCTTTGGTGCTTTGTTCTCTGGTCTGTGGCAGTATGGCGATTGGAGATACGAAAAAGTTAGGAAACGTTGGTGTCAAAGCATTAGGCTTTTATATCTGTACAACGGCATTGGCTGTTACGGTAGCTTTAACAACAGCAAATGTGATCAATCCCGGAATCGGTCTTGATATGTCAAAGATTCATAAGAGCAGTACCGTTGCAACAGAAAGTGCAACGCAGTCTACAAATATTGTAGATACTTTTCTGAATATCATTCCAAGTAATATTTTTAATTCATTAAGTGAAGGAACGATGTTACAGGTGATCCTTTTTGCATTGATCCTTGGTGTGATCTTAGCAAAGATGGGAGACAGAGTAGAGACGGTTAAGAATTTTTTTAGTCAGTTTAATGATATCATGATGGAAATGACGATGATCGTCATGAAAGTCGCACCGATCGGTGTGTTCTGCCTGATCGCCAAGACATTTTCTCAGCTTGGTATCGAAGCATTTCAGCCATTGTTAAAATATATGATCGCTGTGTTGATTGCATTAGGTATACAATGTTTTATTGTATATCAGGCTTTGTTAAAAGTTTTTACCGGACTCAATCCATTATTGTTTATTAAGAAATTCTTCCCGGTTATGGAATTCGCATTTTCAACAGCGACCTCGAATGCAACGATCCCTATGTCGATTGACACACTCGCAAAGAAGATGGGGGTGTCGAAAAAGATCTCATCTTTTACGATACCGCTTGGTGCAACGATCAACATGGATGGTACCTCGATCATGCAGGGCGTGGCAGTTGTATTTGCAGCACAGGCATTTAATATTCATCTGGATCTGACAGACTATCTGATGGTTATTGGTACCGCAACATTGGCCTCAATCGGCACTGCAGGTATTCCAAGTGTCGGTCTTGTAACGCTGACAATGGTATTTAATACGGTAAATCTTCCGGTAGAAGCGATTGGTCTGATCATGGGGATTGACCGTATTCTGGATATGACACGTACCGCAGTCAATATTACAGGTGATGCAGTATGTACAACAATTGTTGCAAAACAAAATGATGCACTCGACCGTGATATCTTTTATCAAGGCGAGCAAAAAGAAGCATCATAAAAATATGATCCAACAAGGGCAAAACATAGGAAATGGTATCTGGAGGCTTATGATATGAAAGAACGTCAGAAAAAAAGAAGTATCTTTAGCTGGAATTTTTTTTGGATTGCTTTTGTTTTTGGAATAATAGTCCTTGGAGTTGAATATGTTGGTTTGACAGGTTATGATAACAGAACGGCACAGAATGTATCGGAAAAGAGCATTTCTATTGTAAAGAAAACGCTGAAGCGCTATGATAACATGATTTTGAATGACCAGACAAAAAGTCTGATCCGTCTGTTAGATAAGACGTCTGAATTAAGTCGCGTATATGATCAGGAAAAAGGTTTTGATCACAACCGATTGAACGAATATGTGCAGGAACAACGCTTAGCCGGTGCTATGATTCTGGATCATAAAGGCAGGATTGTGATGCAAAGCAGCATCGGATCTAAAGGTTGTTATACATTATGGAAAGATGTGATCAATGATGAAAATGTAAATGATGTATTAAAATATTCAAAAAAGTCATATATCAGTCGTATCAGACGAAAAAATGAGGAATATGATTTTGTGGCAACTTCTACAAAGCGGGCACATGGAATGGTAGTCTCGTATAAAAAGGCCGGTACATCATCTGAGAGCAGTAGTGAAATTACATTGGCATCTTTGTTTGAAGAATGCAATTTAAAACTGGATGGTACAGTAGTTATTACAAATGGGAAAAAGGTATTAAGTACAAATAACAGACGTTTAAAGAAGCAGACGATGAAGTTTTGTAAAGCCTTGCATGAAAATAGTCATAATAAGAATGATATTAGTATGACGAAGCTGGTTGTGAAAACGAAGGTTTGGTATGGATCCGGTTCCAGATTAAAGAATTATCATATTTATGTCTTCTTTCCCGGCAGTTCTATGTATAAAAACAGACGGACAGTAATTGCATACAGTATGGCTGTGCTTGGTGTTTTTCTGTTAATTGTTTTACTGTTATATCAGCATTTTTTGAAAGGTAATTTTGATGAGATACAGAAGCAGTATCGTATTATCAGTGCAGTTAATAGTATTTATGTCATAAATCTTTTAATCCATTTAAAGGAAAAGAAATGGGAAAGCATTAAAATTTCGGAACGTTTCAAACAGTCTGTTAATTCAGACTTAGACTGTTCTGTTGATGAGCTGGTTCATGCGTTGTGTACAGTATTTGTTGTTGATTCACAAAAAGAGGAGTTTACTGATTTTCTGGATATGCACACAATGGAACAAAGAATTGGTGAGCAGCCGTATATTTCAAAATGGTTTGAAGGCAAAGATAAAAACTGGTATCTGTCTATTGCAATCCCACAGCATTATGATAAAAAAGGCAAATTAATTTCCATTATTCTGCTGCTTCGTAATGTTACAGAAGAAAAGAAGAGAGAGTTTACTTATCAGGAGCAGCTTCGCAAATCAATGGAGCAGGAAAAAAGAGCCAATAATGCGAAGACGGATTTTCTGCGTCGTATGAGTCATGATATCCGCACACCGATCAATGGCATCCGTGGTATGGTTGAGATCAGCAGACATTATATTGGCAATGAAGAAAAACAGGAAGATTGCCGAAATAAAATTATGGATGCTTCCGGTTTCCTTTTAGATCTGGTCAATAATGTACTGGATATGAATAAGTTAGAGTCTGGTGCAATCCGCTTAGAAAATAAATCCTTTTGTTTGCAGCAAATGGTGCAGGAGATCAAGCCGATGTTAGATATTCGTGCCAGAGAATATGGTGTACGGATAGAGTGGGAAAAGATTCCGGAAGAAATTCCATATCTGGTAGGAAGTCCATTGCATTTACAGCAGATTTTACAAAATATCATTGGTAATGCGTTAAAATATAATAAAGAAAATGGTCTGGTTGAAGTAAAATGGAATTTTGAACAAAAGAATACTGACAAGTTGAACACTATCATGATCTGTAAAGATACCGGACGTGGTATGAGCAAAGAATTTCAAAAGAAAGCATTTGAGCCATTTACGCAGGAAGATGCAGCAGCACATGCTACTTATACCGGGACAGGCCTTGGGCTTTCTATTGTAAAAGAGTTGGTTGAACAGATGGAAGGAACCATGCATTTTGAAAGCGAAGTTGATGTAGGGACAACATTCTGGATCTCCATTCCGTTGCAAGTGGATCATTCTAACATTCAAAAGATGATCAAAACACTTCCGGAAGGACGAAAGCTTTTGGAAGGATATCATATTCTGCTTGCAGAAGACAATGAATTAAATATGGAAATTGTTGAGTTTATGCTGGAAAAGGAAGGTGTTTCGATCACAAAAGCATGGAATGGCAAAGAAGCGGTCGATCTTTTCAGAGCATCGAAAGAAGGTACTTTTGATCTGATATTGATGGATATTATGATGCCTGTTATGAATGGGCTGGAAGCAACACAATGTATCCGGTCCATGGATCGAAAGGATGCAAAAGAGATTTCTATTATTGCGATGACTGCCAATGCATTTTCTGATGATGTGGAACGAAGTTATGAGGCAGGACTGAATGAGCATTTGGCTAAGCCGTTAGATAGAAATAAGCTTGTTACAGCGATATTAAAAATGCAGGTACATAAATGATTCAATACCGGGAATCAATTGTGTATAAAATCGTGTTAAGCGATGGATAAAAAAGTGAAGGAGAAAATAAAAAATGACTTTGAGTGAATTTTATAGTTGTGTGGGAGGAGATTATAAGGAAGTGACAGGGAGAATAGGAAACGAGATCCTGGTAGAACGCTTTTTAATAAAATTTTTGCAGGATCCAAGTTTTGTACAGCTCGCCACAGCTTTAGAAGAAAAGAATGTGCAAAGTGCATTTCGTGCTGTTCATACGCTAAAAGGGGTCTGTCTGAATCTGGGACTTACGGATCTTTTTGAAGTCTGTTCCGCATTAACAGAAAAGCTTCGCGGAATGGATATGAGTGGATATGAGCCTTATTTTGAAGAGGTGCAGAGAGTATATCACAGAGTCAGTGGTATGTTACAACAATATATAACAGAAAAAAACGGAAAGCAGGTGTAGACATTGAGCAAAGCAAAACAAACATCAGAATCAATTGAACTTGGAATTCTTCTGGCTTTGTCCGGTGGTATTATGGATGCATATTCATATATGGCAAGAGGAAAGGTTTTTGCAAATGCGCAGACCGGAAATATGCTGCTTTTTGGTATTTATCTTTCCGGTGGAAGATGGAACATGGCATTACATTATTTCTTTCCAATCCTTGCTTTTACTGCCGGCATCATGCTTGCGGATATCGTGCGTACCAAAGGAAGTACAAAGTTGCATTGGAGACAGTTGTCGGTGTTATTTGAAGCGGTTATTTTACTTGGAGTATCTTTTATTCCACTGTCAATGAACTTGCTCGCAAACAGCCTGACTTCTCTTGCCTGTGGTATACAGGTCGAAAGTTTTCGTAAGATTCATGGTCATGGTATAGCGACAACGATGTGCATTGGCAACTTGCGAAGTGCGACACAGAATTTCTGTGATTATATCAGCCGTAAGGATTGGCAGAATCTTAGAAATACCTTTTTATATTTTGGAATCATTGGTTGTTTTATCCTGGGTGCGATATTAGGAAACAGAGCTATTTCTTATTTAGGTATGCATGCAATCCTGACAAGTGTGATCCTGCTTTGTGTGTCTTTTATCATTATGTTTATTGACAGGGAAAAGGAGCGTTTGCAAGAGGAATAAAATAGAAGAATAGGAATGTATATGAGGATGGAAAAAGCAAAAATAGAGAATGCAAAAGAGAAAATATATATTGCAATCGATCTGAAATCTTTTTATGCGTCTGTAGAGTGCGTAGAAAGAGGCAGAGATGCTTTAACAACAAATCTGGTAGTAGCAGATGCATCCCGTACAGAAAAGACAATCTGTCTTGCAGTCTCTCCGTCATTAAAAGAATATGGCATTCCGGGGCGTGCAAGACTTTTTGAAGTTGTTGCAAAAGTAAAACAGGTGAATGCACAAAGAAGAAATGCGATCAAAGAACATAGCTTTACCGGATCATCAGATGATAGTATTGCATTAAAAAAGAACAAAACGCTCGCACTCGATTATATTGTTGCAAAACCACGGATGGCATTATATATGCAATACAGCACCCGGATCTATCAGATCTATCTGAAATATATCTCTGAGGAAGATATGCATGTCTATTCTGTTGATGAGGTATTCCTAGATGTGACAGATTATCTGAAAGCTTATGAAATGACGGCAAGACAGCTAACGCAAAAGATCATTCAGGATATTTATGATACCACCGGGATTACGGCTACAGCCGGAATCGGAAGCAATCTTTATCTGTGTAAAATTGCAATGGATATTATGGCAAAACATGAAAAGCCTGATGAAAACGGTGTGCGGATTGCTGAGCTGGATGAATTGACTTACCGCAAAAATCTCTGGAGCCATACTCCGATCACGGATTTCTGGCGTGTAGGAAGAGGCTATGCCAGGAAGCTTGAACGTTGCGGGATTTTTACAATGGGCGATATTGCACGCTGTTCGATCGGAAAAGATGGTGATTTTTATAATGAAGAACTGCTTTACAAGATGTTTGGTGTTAATGCCGAGCTTTTGATCGATCATGCCTGGGGATATGAACCATGTACGATTGCTGAGATCAAGTCGTATACACCGGAAAATAACAGTCTTGGTTCAGGACAGGTTCTAAAATCCCCTTATCCATATGAGAAAGCTAAATTAATTGTTCGTGAAATGACAGAACTCTTAGTTCTTGATCTGGTTGAAAAAAGGCTTGCCACCAACCAGATGGTTTTGACAGTAGGATATGATATCGAAAATTTAAAAGACAAAGAGAATGCATATCAGGGAGAAATCACAACAGACCGTTATGGCAGAAAGATTCCCAAACATGCTCATGGAACGGCAAATTTAGGACTATATACGACATCAACTCAAAAGATTATTGCAGCTGTGATGGAATTGTTTGATCGTATCATTGATCCGACTCTTTTTGTACGAAGAGTAACGCTCACTGCCAATCATGTCATCGCAGAGTCAAAAGTACAAAAGGAACAGGAATTTGAACAATTAGATCTTTTCTCCATGTTACAAGAAAAAGAACAGAATGAAAAAGAGAAGGAACAGTTAGAAAAAGAACGCAAAATGCAAGAAGCAATAATCGAATTAAAGCATAAATTTGGGAAAAATGCAATTTTAAAGGGAATGAACCTACAGGAAGGTGGTACAACGATCGAACGTAATGGACAGATCGGAGGACACAAAGCATAGAAAAGAGGACATAACATGCAAAAAGATTCGTATGAAGATATTCTTTTTTTAGAGCATCCGACATCGTTACGGCATCCGAGAATGTCAGTACAAAACAGAGCAGCACAATTCGCCCCTTTTGCGGCATTGACCGGATATGAAGAAGCACTTGGAGAAACGGCAAGACAGACATCGCAGCGTATTGTTCTGGATGAAGACAGCAAAGAGAACCTTGACCGGAAGTTACAATGGCTGCTTGCACATAAGGAAGAACAGATAAAAGTACAGATCACATATTTTATAGAAGATACAAAAAAAGAAGGTGGACGATATGTTACGGAAAAAGAAAATATCAGTCGTCTTCTTCCTTATGAAGAAAAGATCGTGCTTGGTTCGGGAAAGCAGATCAAAACGACTGATATTATGGATTTACAATGGGAACATTGTGATATCTTTTAATGTTTTTTCCAAACCGATGGTGTGAACAAAAGCAGGATCGGATAAAGCTCTAAGCGGCCGGCAAGCATATCAAACATTAATATATACTTAGCAACCGGCGAAAAGATACCAAAGTTTCCGGTAGGTCCGACTAATTTCAGACCGGGACCGATGTTATTTAAGGTTGCTGTTACAGCAGTAAAGTTTGTAACCAGATCAAAATTATCAAAAGTAATGATGAGAAGAGATGCCACAAAGATCAAAGTGTAGGTTACAAAAAATGCATTTACACCACGGATATTGTTTGCACTTAACGGTTTGTTGTCCATCTTGATGACTTTAACGCTTCTTGGATGGATAAAGTAACCTAACTCTTGTTTTACGGATTTAACTAAGATAATGATACGGGATACCTTGATACCGCCACCGGTGCTTCCGGCACAGGCTCCGATAAACATAACTATGACTAAAACCGCTCTGGAAAGCTGTGGCCAGAGATCAAAATCAGTCGTAGAATATCCGGTTGTCGTGATCACAGAAGCAACCTGGAAGAGTGCATGATGAAAAGCAGTAAATAGGTTATGGAACATATCTTTTGTATTGATCGTAATGATCGCTACTGCACCGGCGATAATGATCAGATACCAATGTACTTCTTCTAATTTAAATGCGTCTTTTTTATTATTTCCAAGAAGCAGGAAATAGGCACCAAAGTTGACACCAAACAGGATCATAAAAATCGATATGATCGCCTGAATGACCATATTATAATCTGCAATGCTTGTGTTTTTAATTCCAAAACCGCCGGTACCTGCTGTACCAAAAGAAACGGTCAGAGAATCAAAAAGCGGCATTCCTGCAAAAAGAAGTAAAATAATCTCAACTAAAGTCATGACTATATAGATCGCATATAAGATTTTAGCTGTTTCACGAACTTTTGGAACAAATTTTCCTACGGATGGTCCGGGACTTTCTGCACGCATCAGATGCATATTGTATCCACCGGTCAGCGGAAGAATTGCCAAAAGAAAGACAAAAACACCCATACCACCGATCCAGTGTGTAAAACTTCGCCAGAACAGACTGCAATGGCTGAGTGCTTCCACATCACTTAATATACTTGCACCGGTTGTTGTAAAGCCGGAGATTGTTTCAAACAGAGCATCTGTGAAGCTTGGAATATCCCGGTTGATCACAAAAGGCAGAGCACCAAAGATACTCATAATGATCCAGCTTAACGCAACCGTGACAAAGCCTTCTTTGGCATAAAAAACCTGCGATTTTGTTTTCTTTCGGATACGAAGAAGTCCGATCGCCAGACAAAGCAGTGCAACGATCAGGAAAGCAAAGCCTTCTTTTTCACGGTAGATCGCAGCAACAATGCATGGAATAAACATAAAGATAGATTCGATCGTCAGAACCCATCCTAAAATATAACTAATAATTGAATAATTCATTTTTGCTTCCTCTATTTTTCAAAGATATCATCAATATCCTGTAATCCTTTCAGAGTAGTAACAACGATCACATTATCACCGGCATGGATCTTAGAGTGACCGTTTGGACGGATTGTTTTACCATTGTGGTTGATCGCAGCGATCAGGATGTTCTTTTTGATCGGCAGATTTTCTAAGGTTTCATCCGGGATCATGACATCTTCTCCAATATGAAACTCTAAGGCTTCTACTTTATTTTCAATAATACGGTAGAGTGTTTCTATGTTGCTTCCAAGCGAATTTTGCATCGCACGGATATATTGCAAGATGTATTCAGAAGTGATGTACTTAGGATATATCAGACTTCCTAAATGGAAATTATTGATGATCTCATCAAATGTAATACGGTTGATCTTTGTAATGATCTTTGCTTTTGATGACTGTTGTGCAAATAAAGACAGGAAGATATTTTCTTCATCAATACCGGTCAGCGATACAAAAGCCTCACAATGTTCAATGCCTTCTTCAAACAATACATCATGGTTTGCAGCATCTCCGTGGATAATCATAGCAGAAGGAAGCAATTCACTCAATGTTTCACAGCGTTTATAATCTTTTTCAATAATCTTAACACGGATACCCATGTTGAGAAGCTGTTCTGCAAGATAATAGGCAATCGTGCCCCCGCCAACGATCAGAGCATTCTTTACCTGGTGTGTTTCGACACCGGTTTGTTTAAAAAAATCACGTGCTTCCGTAGGAGAAGCCACAATACTGATCACATCATTTTCTTCAAACACAAAATCACCATTAGGGATTACAACGTCTTTGCCGCGTTCAACAGCACAGACTAAGACGTCTGCTTTGATCTTTTTTGCAACATTACTCAATGATTCGCCACACAAAGGAGAATTCTGATCAATAATTGATTTCATCAGTTCGACACGTCCTTTTGCAAATGTATCGATCTTGATCGCAGATGGAAAACGCAGGATACGTGCGATTTCTGTCGCTGCTGCGTATTCCGGATTAATAATCATGGAAAGACCGAGTTCTTTTTTGATGAAATTAACTTCATGGCTGTAAAGTGGGTTGCGCACGCGCGCAATTGTTTTACAGTTTCCGGCTTTTTTCGCAAAAAGACAGCATAACAGGTTCAATTCGTCTGAAGCGGTAACGGAGATCAAAAGATCTGCATCTTCCACCCCGGCATCCATCTGAACCAGATAGCTGGCACCGTTTCCTACAACTCCCATGACATCGAAATTGTTTGTAACATCCTGTATAACCTGTGGGTTGGTATCAACAACTGTTACATCATGATTTTCATCACTTAACTGTTCGGTAAGAGTTCGTCCTACTTTACCGCATCCAACGATAATAATTCTCATAAGTCTCCTCGTTCTGACATCGAAACAATGCCTTTATAAAAATTATTTTGATTTTTTATTTATTTGTGATATTGTAATATCCCCGACACCATATTATACAACACTTTATGAGATTTGGCGATATAAATGAATATTTTTGTAAAAATACACAAATCTTAAGTATACTCCAAGGTTGACGAAGCAGATATATGGTGATAATCTACAAAAATAGATTAGAAAAATACTATAACTGATAGTATAAACATTAGTAGAAATGAGGAATATTATGAAAAAATATACAGAACAAAGATTTACAGGTGAACGTGCATTATTTCAGGTAAGTGATCTGGAAATTGAAAATTGTACATTTTTAGATGGAGAATCTCCATTAAAGGAGAGTAAAAATCTTGATATCAGAAAGAGTATGTTTCAATGGAAATATCCGCTTTGGTATTGTAAACATGTATCAGTAACAGACAGCACACTGTTTGAAATGGCAAGAGCCGGCATCTGGTATACAGATGATCTGAAGATGAAAAATATTACTTATGTTGCACCAAAGGGAATCAGAAGATGTCATCATGTTGCATTGGAAAATATTGTGTTTACAGATGCGACAGAGACTTTATGGAATTGCGATAACGTATCGATCCATGGTATGAGTGCAAAAGGAGATTATTTTGCAATGGGCAGCAGCAATATGGAGATTGAAGGACTGACGCTGGATGGCAACTACTCATTTGACGGATGTAAGAACGTAACGATCCGCAATTCGCATCTGTTATCAAAAGATGCATTCTGGAATTGCGAAAATATTACGGTATATGATTCGTTTGTATCCGGAGAATATTTTGGCTGGAATGCAAAAAATGTGACTTTGATCAACTGTACGATTGAAAGTGAGCAGGGATTCTGTTATATGGAAAATCTTGTTATGAAAGACTGTAAGCTGTTAAATACAAATCTTGCATTTGAATATTCAACCGTAGATGTCGAGATCAACAGCAATATTGACAGCGTCAAAAATCCAATCCATGGAAGGATCATTGCCGATCATATTAATGAGATTATTTTTGATAATGATGAGATGAAACCGGAAGATACAACGATCATTCAGAGAAAGCAGTGATATGGGGAAAAATAAAATTGATTTAACAGAATACATCAAAAGAGGTGAAGAACTTTCGTTCTCGAAACGTGTAAGGCTTGTTTTGATGCTTAGTATTCCGTCTATTATGGCACAGATCAGTTCGATCATTATGCAATATATTGATGCAGCTATGGTTGGAAGGCTTGGTGCAGACGGTTCTGCTGCAATTGGATTGGTTTCAACAACCTGCTGGATGTTTGGAAGTCTTGCCTATGCTTTGACAATCGGTTATTCGGTACAGGTTGCCCACGCAATCGGTGCCGGGAAGAAGGAAAAAGCAAAATGCATCGTAGGGCAGGCTCTTTTTGCGGTTCTTATGTGGGCAGTTTTTTTGATGTTTGCCGGAACATTTCTCTCTACCATGCTCACCTCTGTATGGGTGGAACCATATGTGCTGTACAGACACAGACTGCATGCGAAGGTGGCTCCGTTTTTTGTCCGCTATGTGATCTATACAGCGGTAACCGGTGTGATCTGGTATGGAACAGACCGGCTTTGCTTATTTGCGGATGGTGGAAGGGTGATCGTATTTTTAAAGAGATTTTTCATATGTGCTGTGGTGCCGAGCCTTGTGATGCTTCTTTGCTTTTGCCACACAAAAGAATTTGGAATTGTAAAGAGAAAAGCACTTGCTATATGGAAAAAGAGGTGGACAGATGGAAGAAAAAAATAAAGAGAAAGAAATTATATTGTGCAGTCTTTTGGATGCAGCACTACATGCAGAACCGCATGTAGAAAATCAGGCAGCTTTAAAGCAGGAATGGGAACGATTAAAACAACAGGAAACGGACTGGGAAAGTATTCTTTCCATAGCGGATCGTCATCGTGTGCTGCCGCTTTTGTATGACGTATTGGAAAATATTCTGCCAGAGGACGGGGCAGACTGGAAAAGAGTGCAGGAGAGAAGTACGCAGACTGTATGGCAGTCCTACCGTCTGCTTTTTATGAGCCGGTATGTGACAGGTCTTTTGAAAGATGCGGGAATTGATACGATATTATTAAAGGGAAGCGGCGTAGCAGGACTTTATCCGGTGCCGGAACTGCGCAAGTCTGGGGATGTTGATCTTTTAGTTGAGAACGGAAAGATGGCGCAGGAGGCTGGCAGATGTCTGCAGGTGCATGGATTTGTGGCAGAGAGCGGACATCAGGAAAATCACCATCTTACTTATATGAGCCCGGAAGGAATCCGTTTAGAGCTGCACAGTGCATTAGTGGAGCCGTTTGATTCAACGGAAGTGAACACTTTTTTGGAAAAATGTCAGAAAGATTTTTTTGAAAACAGGGTTACTGAAAATGTCATGGGAGTGGATTTTTTCCTGGCCTCGCCATCATATCAGGCATTTTATCTGTTATTACATATGCTGCAGCATTTTTTGCGTTCCGGATTTGGCTTAAAACTTCTTTGCGACTGGGTTGTATTCTGGGAACATGGATGTACGGCAGAGGAGGAAGCAAAATTTTTAACACTGGTCAGAGAATGCGGCATCTTAAATTTTACATGCGTGGTTACGTTATTTTGTGTCAGATATCTGGGATTATCAGAAAACAAGGTGCAGTTTCTGGAAAAGGCAGGAGAAGCCGGGGCAATGAAAGAGGAGGCTTACCTGGAAGAGTTTTTTACAGAGATCATGGAAGCCGAGGAATTTGGTGAAGCAGATTCAAAACGCATGGTAGCCATGAGGGGAACAGGATGGATTGATTATATCAGGGAGTTTCATCATCAGATGCACCTAAGCCATCCGAAAGCCGGGCAGTATAAAATACTTTATCCCATTCTGTGGGTAAGGACATTTTTCGGTTTTGTATACCGCAATCGGAAACTTCGTGGAATATCAAGTATTGCCATCTTAAAAAATGCAAAGAAACGAAGCCGGCTGGTGACGAAGATGAAGCTGTTTCAAAAGAATAAATACGAGGAATAAGATGAGAAAAAAATTACTGTTTTTCATTTTGTTTGTGTTAATGATCACTGGAATTGCTGTGGGGATACATGATTATTTTCACTGGAAGGTAATGCTTACCACGGAGACTTTTACAGAATCTACGGAGAAAATCTGGAATCCGAATCGTGGATTTTATCATATTTATGGTTTCCTGATTTCGGATGAACCGGCGGATATGAGTGAGCAGTTAGACAGGCAGATGCAAAAAGATACAGATCATGCCCTTGCCATGGCGCAGATCAATTTAAGGGAATACCGGGACAAAGAAATATCAAAGGAAGGTCTGCAGAATATCGAAAGACTTTTTCAGGCGATGTCTGTGACAAAAGAGCACTGGATCGTACGGTTTTTGTATGACTGGAATGGGGAAAATGAGAAGTATGAACCGGAGAGTATCGATTTTGTGATAAAACATATGCAGCAGGTTGGAGGAATATTAACAGAATACAGTGACTCTGTTTTTACATTACAGGGGCTCTTTGTCGGCAACTGGGGGGAACTCAATGGGACAAAGTATGCAGATCAGCAGTCTTTACAGCAGCTTGCAAAACAGCTTGTAAAATCGACGGATAGCCAGATGTATCTTGCAGTGCGGACACCGGTACAGTGGCGGAAGATCCTGGAAAGTGCAGATGCAGACTTGCAGGAAGATCGTAAAAATCCGCTGTATGACAGGCTTGGACTGTTCAATGACGGAATGTTAGGAAGCGGCAATGACTGTGGTACTTATGGTGAAAAAAGTGCCGCAGAGGCAGGTACAGATCAGGCGTGGAACCGCATGGAAGAACTTGCTTTTCAGGAAAAATTGTGTTCCCGTGTGCCAAATGGCGGGGAGGTCATCATAGACAATGAATATAATGATTTAGAGTGCGCTATTGCGGATTTAAAAACCATGCATGTGACTTATCTGAATCAGGACTATGATGCGGCAGTATTAGAAAAGTGGGCGTCATCTGCGGTACAGACATCGGACTGCTTTGACGGGATGGAAGGACTTTCGTATATAGAGAGGCATTTAGGTTACCGTCTGGTGTTGTCGGATGTTTTTATGCAGCATGATTTCTGGGAAGATACGGCAGAGATAAAAGTGTCACTTAAGAATGTCGGATTTGCACCGGTCTATAAAGAGTGTGAACCGGTATTCCTTGTGAAAGATGAAACCGGTCAGACGATTTATGAGGGAATCCCCTCAGGGGATATTGCGTCACTTGCCGGGGGAAATGAAGCAGAAAAAAAGGAGAACTTTTTAACAAATATACCGCTTCGGGGTGTAAAGGCTGGATGTTACAGTGTATATTTTGCGGTGCGGGATACGGCGACCGGCAGTTTTATCACATTCGCAAATGATCAGAAAATAGAACAGGAAGGATATAAGATCGGAACCATTTTACTGGAATCGTAAAATGATTCCGATTTTGTTTAGAAATAATTTCGAAAATATTTAAGAAAAGCTGTCCGTTCTCTTAAGAGTTTTCCCGTAAGATTATCTGTGAAAGGAAAGGGAGGGAAGCTTAGGATGGAGAACAGAGAAAAATATCTGAGTTTTGTGGTTCCATGTTACAACTCTGAAAGTTATATGGCGAGGTGTATCGAATCGCTTCTGCCGGGCGGAGAAGATGTGGAGATCATTATTATAGATGACGGTTCAAAGGATAAGACAGTGGAGATCGCGGATGCATATCAAAAACAATATCCGGATCTTGTGAAAGTGATACATAAGGAGAACGGTGGACACGGTTCCGGTGTCAATGCGGGACTTGCCTGCGCAAGGGGTGTTTATTTTAAGGTGGTGGACTCCGATGACTGGCTGGACGGAACTGCCTATCAGAAACTTTTAGAAAAAATCAGATATTACTGCAAAGAGGCGGGAGGGGGCGAAGAAAAGCCGGATCTGTTTGTCTGCAACTATGTATACAATCATCTGGAGCAGCAGATAACGCGCAGTATGGGATACGGGAATGTGTTTCCTGCAGAAAAAATCTGCCACTGGAGTGAGACCGGACATTTCCTGCCGTCCCAGTATCTGGTCATGCATGCCTTGGTTTACCGCACGGAAATATTGCGGCAGTCGGGAATTGTTCTGCCGGAGCATACGTTTTATGTGGACAATCTGTTTGCCTACTGCCCGCTGCCGTATGTCAGAAATATTTTTTATATGGATATTGATCTGTACCAGTATTATCTTGGCAGGGATGACCAGTCTGTCAACGAGCAGATGTTAAAAAAGCGGATCGACCAGCAGATGAAAGTGACCAGAATGGTGATCGCGGGGGCAGATCTTACAAAAATAAAAGAGAAGGAACCAAAACTGGCATCGTATATGTACCGCAATATCTCGATCATGATGGCGATCTCATCGATTCACCTGCTTTTGATTGGAAATGAGGAAGCACTGGAAAAGCGAAAGAATCTGTGGGGAGAGATCAAAACATCCAATCCGAAACTGTACTATAAATTGAAATACGCGAGTCTGAGCGGATGGACGGATCTGCCCGGAGCAGTTGGAAGGCGGCTGACCATTGGCGGTTACCGTCTTGCGAATGCAGTTTACAGATTTCAGTAAAATGCAAAAAATAGAAAAAACAGGAAGGAACCAAAGAATATGGCACACATATATATTGCATTAGTGGACACACCAGGGTTTTTTGCATCTCTGATCAGACATTATCTGGGACAGAAATACGTTCATGTGGTACTGTCACTTGATGAACAGTTGTCGGAAGCTTACAGTTTTGGAAGAAGAAATCCGTATATCCCGTTAATTGCAGGATTTGAGCGCGAGTGGAGCAGACAGATCGCGGGGGCGTTTCCGACGGCTGAGTACCGGATCTGTGAACTGGACTGCACCGGTGAACAGAAAGAAGCGATCCGTGAACGCCTGCATAAGGATTACAAAAACAGATTCCATATGCACTATGCGGCTGCTGGACTGTTGGCCCTGCTCTGCCACCGGAAATTTTACCTGAAAAACCAGTATACATGTTCATCTTATCTGGCAGAAGTATTAGGGGAACAGGGGATTTTCATATCGGAGAAACATTTTTCACTGGTCACCCCGAAGGATGTCTGTGAATACAAAAACTGCCGCGTGGTGTTTGAGGGACGTCTTTCAGATCTGATCGTGCGGGAAGAACAGGCGGTTGCTTATGAAACGTAAGAGTACAGACCGAAAATATGGAAAAGAATTTTTTTTGTTTCTTGCGATCATGATGCTTACATTTGGTGTAGTCCTGCGTGGACAAAATTTTTCACAACTGAAATCTACACTAATCAGAATGAAGCCGGTATATGTCGGGGCGGCATTGTTCCTTTCAGTATTTTTTGTTGCTGCGGAAGGCTGTATGATCTGTTTTCTGCTTCGAAGTGTCGGGATCATAGTACATGTGCGTCAGTGTGTTGGATATTCATTTGTCGGGTTCTTTTTTTCCGGGATCACGCCGTCTGCATCGGGAGGACAGCCCATGCAGCTTTATTATATGAAAAGGGACGGTATTCCTCTGCCGGAGGGAACCGCGGTGCTGATGGCTGTTGCGACAGCTTATAAATTTGTGCTGGCGGTCGTCGGAATGATGATCCTGTTATTCTGGCAGAAACTACTGAAAGAGCATCTTGGCGGATATTTTTTCTGGTATATCGTGGGACTTTCCTTAAATGTTCTGCTCGTAATTCTTCTTTTATTTGTCATGTTAAGACCGGTTCTGATCCGTCATCTGGCCGAAAAAATAATTGTCATGGCACAAAAATGCGGCATGAAAATACCAAAAGAGAAATGGTTGGAAAAACTGGACGGATTTCTGGATGGGTACCGTGGAACGGTTCTCTTTTTCCGGGATCACAAAGAAAAAATACTGATTTTAATTGTGATGACATTTGTTCAGAGAAGCAGTGCTTTTCTGCTGACTTTTCTGGTGTATCTGGGATTTGGACTGTCTGGAACAGCGATGTACCAGATCCTGCTGCTTCAGGCAGCCATCTATGTTGCGGTGGATATGCTTCCGGTACCGGGAGCACAGGGAATCACGGAGGCGATGTATGGAAAGGTATTTCTACCGGTATTTTCAGGACAGTATCTGGTTCCTGCAATGTGCGTGACAAGGGGAGTGGGGTTTTACCTGATGCTGGTTATTGGAGCATTGTGGGTTTTAAAAATTCATTATAAAAAAATCGGTTCAGGGCGAAAAAAGGCGTGTACTAATGCTTGACAGCACAAAAAGATATGGTTAAAATAGATAGAAATAAGTGAAAAGAACAGGGGAGAGGGAAGTTCGCATGAAAGAGTATATGAAACCAGTGTTACTTACCAGTGATGAACTTGCAGAAGGGGTATATTTAGCAAGTGGCGACGGAAGCGGTTGTTATACGACAACAGCATATATCCATCAGACACCGCAGACCGGAAGAGGTGATTACCGTATTCAGGTGAATGCCGTGCATAATGCGGATCATACTAAAGAAGCACAGCAGTTAAATATCTCATTTAATCAGCCGGTTACTTATGTTTCCGGTGGCAGGGGGTGCACATCAGGAGACGGAACAAGTTCTCTTTGTGTTTCTTTGGGATATCATCAGAATCCGAACGATAATATCGGTTTTGGTGATCTGGTTGTAAAATCGGATCCGGGACTTGCAATCTCAAGTGTGAGTGTTACGGACTAAGGGGCAGGCGCAATAAGAAAAGATAACAAATGAACTGAGAAATAAACCAGAAATGAACAGATATGAGAGACCAATGATCATCGCATATCAAGATACGGCAGAAGGTGTGTATCTTGCAAGCGGTGGAGCGGCTGATAATTCAGATACGGCAAATAATATAAAGTGTGATAGCCAGTATATGAATGGTAACTGGCAGGCACCGGATTATTCAGGCTGGAATGGAGGCACCAGAGGATACAGACAGCAGTTCGGATGTCTGGGATGTCCGGCATATACAGCTACAGCCTGTGGACTCGAGACGCATTATGTGGATTCGGGATATGCTGGAAGTTACAATACCGATAATGGAAACCGCAAGCCATCCTGGGAAAAGAAAGGATATGGACCGGATGATACAGTAACTGACTGGGCGATGTAGGATCATATGGAGTTCAGATGGGGTTATCATATGGTATGTGAGGAAGAGATTGCCTGACATATACATGTGGTAACCTCTTTTTTCGTGGTTCATATTTGTTATAATAACTGGAAATCGGCTAGAATGGGGAAATATTATGTTAGACAGTCTGAAATTTTATCATAAAAGGATCAAAGAGGGTGTATTAAAAGATATGTGGCGGGAGACCGTCTGGATCTATGAGTATGCGAGAAAGTACTGGAAACAGATGATTTTTTACACGCTGCTTGGTCTGTCTGGAACAGTTGTTTCACTGATTTCAAGTCTGATTTCAAGGGATATGGTCGATATTATCACCGGAAAGCAGGCGGGGCTTTTGGTGCGTACGTTCTGTCTGTATATCGGGTTTTCCATAGGGAATATGCTGATCTCACAGGTGACCAGTTATTTTTCCAATAAGATCAGTATCAGTGTGGACAATGATATCAAGGCAGATATTTTTGATAAAATGTTAGTGACGGATCTTGAGGCAATCCAGAAATATCACACGGGAGATCTCCTGACACGCTGGAATTCGGATGCCTCAAACATTTCAAATGGTATTTTAAGCTGGATTCCGAATCTGATCATATATACTGTGCGGTTTATCAGTACGTTTGCGCTTGTCTTTTACAATGATCCGATGTTTGCACTTCTTGCGATGCTTGGCATGCCGGTCAGTATGCTGATGTCGAGGCGGATTTTAAGGCGAATGAAAGGAAATAATGAGAAAAGCGCAGCTATGAATGCAAAGATGTCCGGATTTAACCAGGAGGCATTTTCGAATATCCAGACGATCAAGGCTTTTGATCTGGTGCGGCTCTACGGGGAACGTCTGCGAGGACTGCAAAAAGAATATCTTGGTATGAAGCTGGAGTTTCAGAAAATGTCCATGGCAACCTCGATCCTGTTATCGATCGTCGGGCTTGCGGTGTCATACAGCTGTTATGGATTTGGTATTTACCGCGTCTGGAGTGGTGCGATCTCCTACGGTACGATGACGATGTTTTTATCATTGTCCGGCTCACTGACAGGAACGCTGAATCAGCTTGTGTCACTGGTACCGACGGCGATTTCGCTGACCACATCTGCTGGAAGGCTGATGGATATCCTTGGCATGCCAAAAGAGGACTATTCGGATGCAGAGCATGCGGAGAAATTTTATGAAGAGAACCGGGAGAACGGCATCAGTCTTTGCATTTCTAAGATGTCTTATACTTATCACAATGGAACAAAGGTGTTTATGCGGGCGGACTTTGAGGCACATCCACATGAGATTGTTGCGTTAGTCGGACCTTCCGGTGAAGGAAAAACAACGCTTTTGCGCATTATGCTCGCCCTGCTGCATATACAAAGCGGGGATGAAGATCTGGTGGGAGCAAAAACAGGGGAAGTGCTTACAATCACACCGGCAGCACGCCGTCTGTTCTCTTATGTGCCACAGGGAAATACAATGTTTTCCGGCACGATTGCGGAAAATATGCGGAATGTCAGACCGGATGCTACGGATGAGGAGATCAAAGAAGTACTGATAGTATCCTGTGCCTGGGAGTTTGTACAGAAACTGCCGGATGGGATATATAGTAAAGTCGGAGAGCGGGGGGTCGGATTCTCAGAAGGACAGGCACAGAGGCTTTCAATCGCAAGGGCATTGCTTCGCCGTGCGCCGATCCTGCTTTTGGATGAGGCGACAAGTGCACTTGATGTTGCAACTGAGAGAAGGGTTTTAAAAAATATCATGCGGACAGATGAACCGCGCACCTGCATCGTGACCACACACCGCCCAACGGTATTGTCGGTGTGCAGGAGGGTGTATGGAATCCGGGAACAGAGGTGTGTTGTGCTGACTGCAGAGGAAGTACAGAAAATGATGGTTGAGTTTTGAAAGAAAGCGTCTTATATGGACTGATCAATGGCAGCTTTCATGACGGCTGCCGCT
>ERZ773114.350-NODE-350-length-57860-cov-6.083176_pt1 | contig 57860 bp, 50 predicted proteins | sample MGYA00580564_ERZ773114 | MGnify/ENA primary metagenome ERZ773114 (study PRJEB29015, sample SAMEA2737836) | human gut metagenome | biome: human gut; feature: human-associated habitat; material: faeces | place: China | collected 2012 ... | reverse complement strand
AAGGTAGATGTCGCAAGCGACCGCCGCAGGCGCGGGAATGTGCCAAGGCACATTCTTTGTTTTGTAAAGAATCCGTAAGAAGCTGTTAGTGACAGGTTCTGTAGGGCGAGCTTGATATTATGGCATAGAATACATATAATAAAAGTCAGAGTATTTCAAAAGTTTGAGAAATCTAAGAAGTTGAGATAGAAAAGAGGAGAAATAAATATGCAGACAGGAAAAGCAATTTCAGTTCCGGCAATTCTGAAAGTCGGAAATGGCACGTTAAATCAACTGGGAAGTTATTTAAAGGGAGAAGGCTTAAAGCAGGTAGTCATTTTTCTTGGAAATGGTTTGATTGATATGTTTGGTGAGACTGTAATGGAATCACTGAAAAAAGAAGAAATTACAGTGTTGGAGTATAGCGAACTGGATACCGTTGATATCGATGATATTATAACGCTTGCATTTTCCATGCCGAATAAAACGCAGGCAGTTATTTCAATTGGTGGCGGAAAAGTAATCGATGCTGGAAAATATGCCGCATTTTTAAGAAACATTCCGTTTATCAGCGTTCCGACCTCCAGTTCCAGTGATGGATTTTCCAGTGCCAGTGCATCCCTTTTGGTGCACGGTAAGAGAACTTCGGTTCCGGCAAAACTGGCTTATGGCATTGTGGTGGATACGCAGATTATCCGCACGGCACCAGAGAAATTTATTTATTCCGGTATCGGAGATATGATTTCAAAAATCACAGCATTATATGATTGGATTTATGAGGAAAAATGTGGTTACTCCACGGTAAATGATTTTGCAGTTATGATAGCGAAGAAAGCGGTGAACAGTTTTGTCCGGACTCCATATCAGAGCATAAAGGATGAATTGTTTTTAAAAGAACTGGTGGATTCTCTAGCCATGAGCGGAATTGCCAATGAAATAGCCGGAAGCAGCGCACCGACCAGTGGAAGCGAGCATTTGATTTCCCACGCACTGGACAAATTATTGGAAGTGCCACAGTTACACGGTATTCAGGTCGGTATTGCAACCTATATCATGAGCAAGGTGCACAATCACAGATATGTGCGGGTACAGACCGTATTGGAAGAGACCGGATTTTTTGATTTTGCAGCAACACTTCAGATGAAAAAGAGCGATTTCCTTGCGGCAATTGATTTGGCACCGTCTATTAAACCATTCCGTCATACTTACCTTCACGAAGAAAAATACCGGGAAGAAGCAAAGCGTCTGGTGAGAGAAGATGAAATCTTAAATCGTATATTGGTTGACTGACATTCATAAGGAACTGCCGGGCATCCGTAAGAAGCTGCCGGTGTATGTATAAAAGAAACAATTTTTGCCATACTAAGAGAAAAATATTATATTATTTAGGAAGGTTTTAGCATGGCAAAAAGTGAATCAGAAAAAGATATGCGGCAAAAAAATGAAAATCTGAATAAAACAGTACAGGAGCAGGATGTTGTGGAAAGAAACCAGGCATATAACGAATATGTAAAGCAGGTAACACCAACGCATAATCTTGCCCTGAAAATGTTAAAAGCATTTGTGACCGGCGGAATTATTTGTTGTATTGGCCAGGTGATTTTAAATATTGCACAGAACGCAGGACTGGATAAAGATACTTCCGGCGGCTGGTGCAGTATGATTCTTGTCCTCATGAGCGTAATTCTTACCGGTCTTAATATTTATCCATCAATTGCAAAATTTGGCGGGGCAGGAGCCCTCGTTCCAATCACCGGATTTGCCAATTCAGTGGCGGCTCCTGCCATCGAATTCAAAAAGGAAGGTCAGGTCTTTGGGATTGGCTGCAAAATTTTTACCATTGCGGGTCCGGTAATCCTTTATGGAATCTTTACAAGCTGGCTACTTGGGGTCATATACTGGATATATCAGCTGATAGCGAGGTAGATGGGAAGGGTGTGAGCCACAGTCGAAAATCAGATACAGCAGTGAAACAAAGTTGTGGCAGCGACCCCAGCCGTGCCCGGAGGCAGATTGGGCAAAATCATTGTGAAACAAGAGAATTTTGCCCAAAAGGAGAAGAAAAGAGAGACTTCACCAAGGAAGAGGAGCCGTGTTCGGTGGTAGATTGGACAAAATCATTGTGAAATAAGAGTGTTTTGCCCAAAAGAAGTAGAAAAGAGAGACTTCACCAAGGAAGAGGAGCCGTGTTCGGTGGTAGATTGGGCAAAATCATTGTGAAATAAGAGTGTTTTGCCCAAAAGAAGTAGAAAAGCAAGACTTTATCAAGGAAGAGGAGCCGTGTCCCGCGGTAAATTGGGCAAAATCGTTGAGAAATAAGAGTGTTTTGCCCAAAAGGAGAAGAAAAACAAATTCACAAAGTCAGCTTCCCGCTAATCCCCAAAATAGTAATGAATTAATTGCTCGGCATAAGCAGAATCAAAGGGATGCTCACTTGTTTCATAAGTAGTAATTAATTGAATGGATGGGATAATGTTATGTGCGGTGTAAAGCTGAAGCTTGGAAAAGACATTCTTTCGATAAGAAGGAAAATCCATCAGACCAAAATGCTCCCAGTAATAAAATGCTCCTGTTTTAGGATGACGAAGCGTGAAATCAGGGTGCAGGGTAGTTTCGCCTAAACACAGTGCACATTCATAACGAAAAGGAATACGGTTATGTGAGAGCAGTGTTGCAATCAGTGCTTCTGATTTGGAACGGACCATCAGACCGGAAGCAGATTTGTGAATCCGTTGTTCCGGGTATTTGATATTGTATTCAAAATCAGCATTCATCCATTGATTTAATTCTGTGGAAATGGGTTGGAGGACAGTGTGAAATAATTCACAATAGGGAGAAGATTCTTGAAAAAGAGTTTCAATTTTAGAAGGATGTGAGGCAAGGGTGTCAATACAGGTGCGGATTGTCTGTCGCTCAAAAGAGAGGGACTGCAGTTTTAGTTCTAAATATTTTTTCCGGGCCATGACTTGAGCAAAATTTTTCTCTTTCTTGGGAATATAAAACTGTTGGGATAGAAGTTGATGATACCACTTGGTATAGTTGCCATTGTGGGTACAATAAAGAGTGCCGGGTGGCAGAGTGGAAAGCTCATCCTGAATGGCAGAGATTTGCTCCGTAAGATTCTTATAATGAGATAATAGTTTATTATAGATGTCAGTTTCTCCTTTCTCAAAAAGTTCAATGGAAATATTGAAAAATGTTGAAATTAATTGCTGCCATGGATTTATTACAGCATAACCGTAGATAGAAGTAAAGAAAAGAAACATGAAAAATTTCTGAAAAATACATAAAATGCCAGAACCTGGACATGCTAATCACAAAAAGGAGTGATGACATGTCTGAGGTAAAGGGAAAACAGAGTCTTCGCTTTGCGAAGACTCCTTTTATTTTAAATTCGGCATCAGTGGTCGGAAAGAAAGAAGGAGAAGGACCACTGGGAGAGTATTTTGATGTGATTGGAAATGATGACAAATTTGGATGTGAGTCATGGGAGGAAGCAGAAAGTACCTTGCAGAAGGAAGCAGCAACCCTGGCATTGGGAAAATCTGGGCTTACGCCGGAAGAAATCCGTTATATTTTTGCAGGAGACCTGTTGGGTCAGACTATAGCAACATCCTTTGGACTTCTCGACTTTGAAATTCCGCTGTTTGGTGTGTATGGAGCCTGTTCTACGGCAGGGGAATCCATGTCACTTGGAGCAATGTGCGTGGCGGCAGGATTTGCAGAAAATGTCCTGACGATTACATCCAGTCATTTTGCCAGCGCGGAGAAACAGTTCCGATTTCCGCTGGAATATGGGAATCAGCGTCCCATGTCGGCTACCTGGACGGTTACTGGAAGTGGTGCCTATGTATTGTCCACCCAACGGACTCATGTAAAAATCAGTGGAATCACCACCGGAAAAATTGTGGACTATGGAATTCATGATTCCTTAAATATGGGAGCAGCGATGGCACCGGCAGCAGCAGATACCATAGCAGCACATTTTACGGATTTTGAAAGCAAGCCGGAAGAATATGACCGTATTATAACCGGGGATTTAGGAACTGTCGGACAGGAAATCCTATTTGATTTGCTTAAGAAAAAGGGCTATGACATCGAGAACAATCATTCAGATTGCGGAATCGAAATTTTTGATGCAAAAGAACAGGATACGGATGCTGGCGGAAGCGGCTGTGGCTGCAGTGCTTCTGTTTTATCTGCCTATTATCTGCCGAAGATTATTTCAGGGGAATGGAAAAAGGTGTTATTTGTGCCAACCGGAGCATTGCTTTCCACAGTAAGTTATAACGAAGGGAAAAATGTACCGGGAATTGCCCATGGAGTAATGCTTGAGTATGTGCCGTAACAAAAGTCTGGTAGATAATAAAAAAGTAATAATAGTTTTGATAAGAATGATAGATATAAATGCTGAAAGAAAGGAAAAGAACACATGGATTATGTGAATGCATTCTGGGTAGGAGGCCTGATATGTGCCCTCTGCCAGATTTTAATGGAAAAGACGAAAATGCAGCCGGGACGGATTATGGTGCTATTGGTATGCTCCGGAGCTGTTTTGGGAGCAATCGGTGTATATCCGACTTTTGTGGAATTTGCAGGGGCGGGAGCATCGGTGCCGTTGTTAGGTTTTGGCAATACGCTGTTTAAGGGAATTAAGGAAGCAGTTGATACCAATGGATTTATTGGAATTTTCATGGGTGGATTTACGGCAACGGCGGTAGGAATCTCTGCCGCATTGGTATTTGCCTATCTGGCATCCCTGATATTTGAACCAAAGATGAGAAAGTAGAAAATCCGCACAGAAGGTGCATAGAAAAGGATAGGTTGGAAACAATAAACTTGAAATCAATAAAAAGGAGATATTGAACATGAAGAAATTAAGAAAACTGGTGTTGACCATGATGGTAGTGTGCCTCTTTGGCAGTATGGCAGCCTGTGGTAATAGGAATGGAAATGAGGAAAATACCACAGAAAACGGAGCAGGAAATAACAATACTACAAATAAGAATGACACAGACAATAAGAATAACACAAATGACAAGAATAATCGTGATAATACCACAAACAATGGAGATAATGGCGATGGTGTGGTAAATGATGTGACAGACGGAGTAGTAGATGGCGCAGAAGATATTGTAGATGGTGTAGATGATGCAGTAGATGATGCCGGAACCGGAATTAAAGATGCTGTGGATGATGCGACAACCGGAACCAATGGAAATGGTAATAATGCAAAAACAGCAAGATAGTTTTGAATAAAGATTTTTAAATGCCAAAAACAGGATTGAAAACTCAATGAAAAGTTTTCAATCCTGTTTTGTATAATATGAGTACCACGATGGCTCATATAAAATTGTTTCTCTTGGTGAAAAATTTATTTGTCATCAATACTGTAGTTTGGTGCTTCTTTTGTAATGTGGATGTCATGTGGATGACTTTCTTTTAAGGAAGCAGCAGTAATCTTAACGAAACGGCCTCTTTCCTGTAATTCAGGAATAGTAGGACATCCGCAGTAACCCATACCGGAACGGATACCACCGATTAACTGGAATACGGTATCTTCAAGACTTCCCTTGTAAGCCACACGTCCTTCAACACCTTCCGGAACAAGCTTCTTAGCACCTTCCTGGAAGTAACGGTCTTTGCTTCCATTTTCCATAGCTGCAAGAGAACCCATACCACGGTAAACTTTGTATTTTCTTCCCTGATATAATTCGAAGGTTCCAGGAGCTTCGTCACATCCTGCGAACATACTTCCCATCATACATACATTACCACCGGCAGCTAAAGCCTTGGTCATGTCTCCGGAGTACTTGATACCACCATCGGCGATGATTGGAATACCATATTCTTTTGCAACTGCAAAGGCATCCATGACAGCAGTAATCTGAGGAACACCGATACCTGCAACCACACGGGTAGTACAGATAGAACCAGGTCCGATACCAACCTTAACAGCATCAGCACCAGCTTCAATTAAAGACCTGGTTGCTTCACCGGTTGCTACGTTACCTGCGATAACCTGAAGATCAGGATAAGCAGCTTTGATTTTCTTAACTGCATTTAAGATATTTAAGGAATGTCCATGTGCGGAATCTACAACGATTACATCGACATGGGATTTTACCAGTGCATCGATACGATCCATCATGTTAGCAGTAATACCAACAGCAGCGCCACAAAGCAGTCTGCCCTGGTCATCCTTTGCGGATAATGGATATTTAATCTGTTTTTCAATATCTTTGATTGTGATAAGACCTTTTAAGTGAAAATCCTTATCAACAATTGGAAGCTTTTCTTTTCTTGCCTTAGCGAGAATTTTTTTCGCTTCATCTAATGTGATTCCTTCCGGAGCAGTAATAAGACCTTCGGAAGTCATGCTTTCTTTAATTTTCTTTGTATAATCTGTTTCGAATTTCAAATCACGATTAGTGATGATGCCGACTAATTTTCCATTCTCTGTAATAGGAACTCCGGAAATGCGGAAGTTGTGCATTAAATCTTCTGCGTCAGCTAATGTATGATCTGGGGATAAGAAAAATGGGTCTGTGATAACTCCATTTTCGGAACGTTTTACCTTGTCCACTTCCTCCGCCTGAGCCTCGATAGACATGTTTTTGTGGATGATTCCGATACCACCCTGTCTTGCCATAGCTATTGCCATGCGATGTTCAGTTACTGTGTCCATTCCAGCACTCATCATTGGAATGTTTAATTTGATTTTCTTAGTCAGGTATGTGGTAAGATCAATCATATTAGGAGTAACTTCCGAATATGCAGGAACCAGCAAAACATCATCAAATGTAATTCCTTCGCCGATAATTTTACCCATTTTCTCGTTTCCTCTCTTTCTTATTAAAAAGTGTGTAATATAATAAAGCCTTTAATTTCTCAATTCTAGCAAAAAAATAATATACTGTCAATTGTTAAAACAACTATTCCATTTTATATAAAAATATGTTATTCTTTTAGACGGACAACGGGGTCAACCAAGGGTGAACGTTGTCCTTTTTTCAAACAGAGGGGGAAAAAGGATGGAATTTCGACCGTGCATAGACATCCATAATGGCAAGGTCAAGCAGATTGTGGGCGGAAGTCTTAAGGATGAAGGAAATCAGGCAAAAGAGAATTTTGTGGCGGAGCAGGATGCCGCTTATTTTGCAGAATTTTATAAAAAAGATAAGATTCCTGGCGGACATATCATTCTGCTGAATCCGGCAGACAGTTCTTATTATAAAGAAACGAAACGTCAGGCACTGCTTGCACTTCGCACCTATCCGGGCGGTATGCAGGTTGGCGGCGGCATTCATGCAGAGAATGCGAAAGAATTTATTGAGGCAGGAGCCAGTCATGTAATTGTGACATCCTATGTATTTAAGGATGGAAAAGTAAATTATAATAATCTGGAGAAAATTCTTGCAGCAGTAGGAAAAGAGCACCTGGTTCTGGATTTGAGCTGCCGGAAAAAAGATGGCGACTACTATATAGTGACAGACCGCTGGCAGAAATTTACCGAAGAGAAAATCACGCCGGAGTTATTAGATAAATTAAAGGAATATGCGGATGAATTTTTAGTACATGCAGTAGATGTAGAGGGAAAAGCATCCGGCATTGAAGTCCCACTGGCAGAAATGTTGGGAGACTGGGGCAGAATTCCAATTACATATGCTGGAGGAGTCGGCAGTTTTGAAGATTTAAAGCAGTTAAAAGAACATGGAAAAGGCAGGCTTAATGTGACGATAGGCAGTGCATTAGACCTGTTTGGCGGCAGAATGGCATATAAAGAGGTTCTGCAGTATATAAATCAAGTATAAGGAAAAGGAGAGCGGCAGTATGAAGTATACAAAACAGGATATTATCCGTATGGCAGATGAAGAAGATGTGGAATTTATCCGGCTTCAGTTTACGGATATGTTTGGAACCTTAAAAAATGTAGCAATCACACGAAGTCAGTTAGAGAAGGCACTGAATAATCAGTGTATGTTTGACGGTTCATCCATAGAAGGCTTTGTCCGGATTGAGGAGTCCGATATGTATCTCTACCCGAATTTAGACACATTTACTATTTTCCCATGGAGACCACAGCAGGGAAAAGTTGCAAGAATTATCTGTGACGTTTATTGTGCAGACGGAACACCTTTCGAAGGAGACCCAAGATACGTATTGCGGAAAGAGATTACGCGTGCAGCAAAGATGGGCTATACCTTTGATGTAGGACCAGAGTGTGAATTTTTCTTATTCCATACCGATGACAATGGTCAGCCCACAACCATTTCCCATGAGAAAGCAGGATACTTTGACTTAGGACCGGTAGACTTAGGTGAAAATGCAAGACGTGATATGGTGCTGACCTTAGAGGATATGGGATTTGAAATCGAGGCATCCCATCATGAAGTAGCACCGGCACAGCATGAAATTGATTTCCGTTATGATGAAGCATTGGCAACAGCCGATAAGATTATGACTTTTAAACTGGCAGTTAAGACCATTGCAAAGCGTCATGGCTTATTTGCAAGCTTTATGCCAAAGCCAAAATATGGAATCAACGGTTCCGGCATGCATATTAATATGTCACTTTCCCGGAATGGAAAAAATATATTTGATGACCCATCCGGTGAACTTGGTTTGAGCAAAGAAGCATATTATTTCATTGGCGGAATAATGAAACATATGAAAGGTATGTCCGCTATCACCAACCCACTGATAAATTCTTATAAGAGACTGGTTCCGGGCTATGAAGCACCGATTTACATTGCATGGTCTGCAACGAACCGCAGTCCGCTGATTCGTATTCCGGCATCCAGAGGAGCAGGAACCAGGGTGGAATTAAGATGTCCGGATCCGGCAGCCAATCCATATCTGGCATTGGCAGTATGCCTTGCAGCAGGCTTAGATGGAATTGAAAATAAGATTATGCCGCCGGAAGAGGTAAGAGAAAATGTATTTGAAATGAGACTTTCCAGGAAAGTGGAAAAGGGTATTGAATCACTTCCGGGAGATTTAATGGAAGCAATCGAAGAGTTCGAACACGATGATTATATCAAAGGGGTTTTAGGACCACATATTACAGAGAAATATGCAGAAGCCAAGAAGGCTGAGTGGGCGGACTACAGAGCCCAGGTGACACAGTGGGAGATTGATGAGTATCTGTATAAGATTTAGTTGATGTAAGAAAATGCTACAGGAGATAAGAACTTGATTAATGTTATTGTTGCATTCCCTAAGATAGAAAACGCCAAAAGTATAAAAAATATACTTGTGCGCAGTGGATTTCATGTAGATGCAGCAGTCACAACAGGGGCTCAGGCATTGCAGTATGCGAATTCGTTAGATGGAGGTATATTGGTCTGCAGTCCAAGATTTGTGGACATGATGTATACTGAACTGCATGAATATATTCCTGCTACATTTCAGATGCTTCTCGTTGCTTCGCCGGATATCTGCAATGAGCACGAAGTTGCTGATATTATGTGCCTTTCCATGCCGCTTAAGGTGCACGAACTGATACAGACGGTAGAGACCATGTCTTATACTATTACCAGAATGCGTAAGAAACGGCGTATGGAACCGAAGGTACGGAGCGAAGAGGAAAAACGCATGTTACAGGATGCCAAAGAACTTCTGATGGTACGGAATAACATGAGTGAAGAAGAAGCACACCGGTATATCCAGAAACGGAGTATGGATAATGGAACCGGACTCATCGAGACGGCACAGATGATTTTGAGCCTTATGCATGCATAAGTATGAAAAATAGGTTAAATATAGTAGATTATTTAGAGAGAAGAAAAGGAGATATTATGTATCAGATTAATGAAAACTACCAGAAATTACCAGGAAGCTATTTATTTAGTACCATTGCCAAAAAGGTAAATGCATTTACCCAGGCAAATCCGGATAAGAACATCATCCGTCTTGGAATCGGGGATGTTACCCAGCCAATCGCTCCGGCAATTATTGAGGCTTTACATAAGGCAGTTGATGAGATGGCAGATCCTGCAACCTTCCATGGATATGCACCGGATTTGGGATATGATTTCCTGCGTAATGCTATTGTAAAAAATGATTATCAGGCAAGAGGATGTGCAATCGAAGCAGATGAAATTTTCGTATCCGATGGAGCAAAGAGTGATTCTGGAAATATTCAGGAATTATTCGGACCGGATGTAAGAATTGCTGTATGTGACCCGGTATACCCGGTATATGTGGATTCCAATGTTATGGCTGGAAGAACCGGTACATATAACCCGGATACCCAGATGTGGAGCAATGTAATTTATATGCCATGTACCAGAGAAAATAATTTCGTGCCGGAATTCCCGAAGGAGACACCAGATGTAATTTATCTGTGCCTGCCAAATAACCCGACAGGAACAACCATTACCAAAGCACAGTTACAGGAATGGGTTGATTATGCCAATAAAGAAGGTGCATTGATCATTTATGATGGCGCTTATGAAGCATATATTTCAGAAGCAGATGTGGCACATACGATTTACGAATGTGAAGGCGCACAGACCTGTGCAATCGAGATTAAGAGCTTCTCAAAGAATGCAGGATTTACCGGAGTACGTCTTGGATATACTGTAGTACCAAAGGATTTGAAATGCAATGGCGTATCTTTACATGATATGTGGGCAAGACGTCACGGCACCAAATTCAACGGCGCACCTTATATCGTACAGCGTGCCGGTGAAGCAGTATATTCCGAAGCTGGAAAAGCACAGTTAAAAGAACAGGTTGCATATTACATGAAAAATGCAAGCGTAATTAAGAGCGGTCTGAAAGAAGCAGGCTTCGAAGTATTCGGTGGTGTAAATGCACCATATATCTGGTTAAAGACACCGGAGCAGATGACATCCTGGGATTTCTTTGATTACCTCTTAGAAAATGCCAATGTAGTAGGAACACCGGGATCCGGATTCGGACCAAGCGGAGAAGGATACTTCAGACTGACAGCATTCGGAACATATGAGAATTCAGTTGTAGCATTAGAGAGAATTAAGGCATTATAAGTCAGTATCATAAGGATATACGAAAATATAGAAGGGACAGCGATTTTAATTGCTGTCCCTTTTTGATATCCGATATAACAGGCAATTGGGAAGAAAAATATATTTATTTAAAAAAGTTTGGATATCGAAGGGCATCTGGATGATATGCACTGGAATGCCAGCAGTTCTTAAATATCGGTTTTGCCTGATGGTAAACTGTCTTTCCGTTGCTTTGACGGGGGCACTGCACTGTCCGTCAACTACGGATGCAACATAAAATCTGCAAGGGGCACTAAGAATTTCGTTATAAATAGTATCCATTCCGGCAACCGGCGCAAATTCACATCCATGTTCAAATGCGCCTCGCTGGCACTTCCCTGTGCCAGCGTTGCCGGATAACAGACGAAATTCTAAGTGCCCCTAACAGACCTTATCATGCATCCGTAGTTGACGAACAATACAGTGCCTTTGTCAAACATTGGAAAGACTGTTTTAATAGTCAAAAGCAAAACCGATATTTTAGAATTACGGTATTTCAGTGCAAAATCCAGATGTTCTTCGATATCCAGACATGAAAAAAATTTTCTTATTTCTTTCCCAATTGCCTGTTAATACGACAGCACCACAATATTATGCAAATTATGCCACAACCGGCAATAACGGCGGTGCTTCGTCTTCGGATGATGCAGCAGCCCAGCCACATGAAAGTGCATCCAGCAGTTTTATTGTAAAGAATGCACTAAAATACATAGAATCCAATTATAATCAGAAGCTGACCTTGTGTGAAGTAGCAGAGAAAACCTATGTCAGCCAGTGGCATTTGAGTAAATTATTAAACCGTCATACCGGTCAGAGTTTTTCTGATATTTTAAATCATTGTCGAATTGAACATGCCAAGAAGCTGTTAGAGGATCCGTCCCTTCGCATCGGGGATATTTCTGATGCAGTAGGATTCCTGGATCTGGCACATTTTTCCCGTGTATTTAAGAAGCAGGAAGGAATGTCTGCCAATGAATGGCGGAACCAGAAGCTTGGCAGTTAGAATATGAAAAGCTTTGCGAAGAGAGTTGAAGAATCGAAAGAAGAGGATGAAACAGCAGGAAGGCTCACATGATTGAGAGCCTTCCTGTTGGAAAGTACACGCTCAGAGAGAAATCTGCACTATATGGATATAAGGCAGCAAGTGATGTAACCTTTGAAGTAAAGGAGACAGCAGAAATCCAGAAGGTATCCATCACTTGGAAATACGCTCACATCTTTTTTTCTAGATATTTTGATTTATACCTTACAACAACTGCCATTCCGCCACAGGCAGCTGCCAGCAATACTATCCAAACCAATGGATTGCTGTCATCCCCTGTCTTTGGTGCGTTTGTAGCAGTCGTACTTTCCGTTGTAGCTGTAGCCGTGGCCGTGGCCGTGACCGTGGCTGCTTCTGAGCTACTCTTTCCGCTTTCAGTAGTTGCCTCTGTGGTCGTACCGCCTGTTGCCCGTTTAATCTCAAAATCCGCACTGCATTCGCCGTCTGTATAAATGACTGTTATCTTATGGGTACCGACAGATAAGTCTTTTAAGTAACTGCTCTTTAATGTAATGATTGTGGAACCGGACTGTGCTGTGTAATTATCAGCCGAAACCAGAGTACCGTCAACCTTTACTCCTGTAAACTTGCTGATTTCTCCGTTTACACGGAATCTTAATGTACCGTTGCCGCCCTGCGACCATGAAACATTTTCTCCCTCCAGGAACTTATAGGTACTTTGTGCTACTGTCGGCTGCATGGTCTTAAGTTCCATAGCATATAAGGAATCACATCCCTCATCGACTGTTATTTTGGATGCATCAACTGTTTCCCCATTTAAGGTCATAGTCAGTCCCGTATCTACATCTGCAAAGAAGTTTCCATCGACCGCCTCCAGATTAATGCAGTACGTATAGTTTTTGCCTTCTTCAAAGGTGGTTATCTTTTGGTCGTCTGCCAGTTTTGCATTTTTTGTTGCATCCGAATACCAGAATTTTACCGGTACCACAGTGCCGTCGCTCTGTTTTTCCATTTCCGCCCAGTATTCATATACAATCTTGTACTTGGTGGCATTTTCACCACTTAAGGCTGCGGTTGCTTTTGGTGCATCTCCTGCATGGTAGGTAAGTGTCGCATTCGTAACGTCAATCGTCTTAATGTCCTCCGGCACTTGTCTGCTCGGTAACGTCATGCTCTTAATATTTGTAGCATAAACAGTCCAATAATCGCCTGATATTGGTTGGGTATTGGTGACCGGAAAGGATTCTCCGTTAATAATTACTGGCATCTTTTCTGTAAAGCTGTCAACTGTCATCATAGAAAGTATAATTCTTACAGAATAATAATAGGTCTTTCCTGCTTCAAAGGTTTTTAACAACTGACTTTCATCCTGCGGATTATCATATTTATTTGAAGAACACCACTTCACCTTATTCCCGTTTTCATCCAACTCACTCCATTGCTCAGAGTCGATAAGATATTTGCCTTCTTCTCCGGCAGCAACCTGTGCCGTAAATACCGGAGCATCTCCGTCATTAAACTGTAACGTTGCTCCGGTAATCTCCGCACGGTCAAACACCCGCGAGCCAACCTTATATTCCATATACATCACCTGACTCGTATCTCCAAGATTAAAGTCGCTGTTTTCATCCGGAAAATATTCTGTCGCATTACCGCCGAGCATATTGGGACTGGTAAGAATAGATGCTGTTGAACCGTTATAAAAAAATTTTCCTTTTCCTTGCTTCAGAGTTTTCGTACTACTTCGCAAGATCACAGAAAAATCCGTATGCTCACAACCCGGATTAAACCAAATTAATCCTGACGAATACAAGGCACATGCCTCCGGAAAATAAGTCCCTATGGAAGCACGATTGTTGTCCCCTGTAATGGTAAGCTTAGCTGCTGTATCAAACGGTGTAATACGAATCTGGTTTACATATACTCCATATCTGGCACCGGTAATGCTGCAGTCTCCGTTAATCCGTAGCTCCAAGAAGGTATTTGGACAGTAAATACCTGAATTAAAACAATCTTCCGATTCACCTCCACTATTGCTGTAAATCTTTACATTTCGCAGGTTCACAACGATTGCCGATGCAGGGTCATGTTTCGTCTCTGCATTTATCACCACGTTTGCCTCTGCCTCGGAACATGCCTTAATTTCGCCGGTCCCCTCATTATACTTCCAATATGATGCTTCATTTGTCTTAACCGTTAATTCATTTCCCCCGATATATATAGTCTGGGTCGTATCATCTGCAAATACGGTAGCCGGTACCATTGCAAATATCATGCTAAATGCAAGCACAAAGCTTACAAGCCGTCCGATACCATGTTTTTTATGTATCATTTTCATTTGAAACACCTCCTGTTTTTTTGCCCTCATTTACATTAGAGGAAATATAGTCATTATTTATTATAACATATAGCTTCCTGTATTTACTATAATAAATAATGAAAGCACCTGGATCCTGTGTTAGGATTAATCTGGATTTTTGATTCAGTGGGGACCTCCAGGATGCGGAAGCGTTTTTTACTTTACAGGAAAGCAATTTCCTGTAAAGTAAAAAAAAGGACATCCAACCGGATGTCCTTTTTCTTAAAATAAGAGCGATAGACGGGGCTCGAACCCGCGGTCTCGACCTTGGCAAGGTCGCGCGTTACCAACTACGCCACTATCGCATTTGTGCTGAGCACGAAATTTACTATACTATAAGAAAAAGGGTTTGTCAAGTGTAATATTAGAAAAGTTTTCACATAAAATACAATAAGCAAGAAAGCAGGAGGACTCCCTTGAGTGCAAAGACAAAGATTGTAGTGCTTCATATGAAGGAACTGATTTACACAGGAATTTTTGCGGTACTTGGAATATTACTGGTATTATTGTTGGTCTATATGTTTTCTCCGGATAAAGATGAGGAGAGCCGGGAGACCATGAAATATGTGGCAGGGGTATATACGTCTTCCATCATATTTAATGACAAAACCGTGGATGTGGAGGTTGTGGTGGATGAGAATAAAATCAATTCCATTTCGCTGGTGAATCTCGATGAAACCGTAACCGCAATGTATCCGTTGATGCAGCCGGCACTGGATAATCTGAAAGAACAGATATATGAAAATCAGTCAACTGATAATCTCAGCTATTCCGATGATAACCAGTATACTTCCATGGTGTTGATCCGGGCCATTGATGAGGCTTTGGAAAAAGCGGCTGCTGCCCCGGAGACAGAGACGGAGTAACAAGATGAAATATAGAGCCGGAGTAGAGATACAGAGTAAAGTAATGGAGCAACAAGCCGGAAAATGTGTGAAATTGAAGAAATGAAAAGGTATGAAATAATACGACAGAAATAGCAAAAGGAAAACAAGAAAAAGGCTTGTCAGTGCCGGGACCAAAAAGCTATAATAATAAAATGGAGAATACAATACAATATGAACTGACACCAAAAAAAGTAAAGAATATTATCATCCGGGTAAAAGCCAATGGCGTAGTAGCAGTAACGATGCCCTATCGCATGAGCAAAAAGAAAGTGGATGCATTTGTGCAGAGCAAGGCGGAGTGGATCCGCATGATGCAAAAGAAGCTTGCAAATCAGCAGAGGATAGATGTGGATGCACTGGAGTGGAACCGGCAGAAAGAGCAGTATTTAAGAGATATACTGCTGAGGGAGTATGAACTGTTTCGGGCTTATCATATTTCTATGCCAACGGTCAGATTCCGCAGCATGACCAGCCGCTATGGAAGCTGCTGCAAGGTAAAGGCATCCATTACTTTGAATAAAGTACTGGCAGACCTTCCGTTAGAATGCGCAGAATATGTTGCTGCTCATGAACTGGCACACCTGGTAGAAGCAAATCACAGCAGACGATTTTATCAGGTGCTGGATACTGTGATGTCAGATCATAGAATACGAGAAAAAAGGTTGAGAGAATATGCGTTATTCCATGGAAAACGCGAGCATGAAGGTGGAAGTTGAGTCTCTTGGGGCAGAACTGAAATCTGTGCTTGGAAAGAAAAGTAACATTGAGTACATGTGGTGCAGCAATCCGGAGTATTACAAACGGAGTGCACCAAACCTGTTTCCGATTGTTGGAAGCTTAAAAGACGGAGTCTATCATTATCAGGGAAAGACTTATGAGATGGAATTAATCTATCATATGAGTGGCAACAGACTGGAAATCACATGGAACATTAAGAATACCGGCAAGGAAAAATGTGTATTTTCCGGAAGCTCCGTTATTTGGACTCTGGTCAGCAGAGAAGAAGAATGCACCATATGCAGCCATTGAACCTTGGTTTGGAAGATGCGATAAAGAGCATTTTAACGGAAGTTTGGAAGAAAGGGAATGGGGACATGCGTTAGCACAGGGTGCATGCTTTCAGGCAGCATACACCATAGAAATTGCAGGAGAAGATTAATTTTCATGCATTTTCTTATCTTCCGCTAAGAGTTCTTCATGAAGTGCAATGGAATCCCAGTTGATATTGTGCTCCGTGAGAACGGCTTTCAGACCGATTCTGGTAAGATGAAGCTTTTTAAATTCCACCAGGAAACGGTCTAAAAGAGCATTATCAAAGCCCTTGAATACCAGCATTTCGTCGGTGAAACCATCGCCGGTATAGACCTCTTCTTTCAAAGGGAAGCCATCAATCCCTGCGAGGGCACCTAAAGTCTGGTTATATTGTTCTTTGGTGATAATACGGATTTTTATTTTTAACCGGAGGCAGAGCATTTTTAATGTTCTGCCTTTGCTGTTTTCTAAATTGTAAAATAATAAAACTGGATGCATAGGGAAAACTCCTTTCTTAAAGAGGTAGAAAAAATCTGCCATTCAGCCATAAAGTATAAGGTTTCCGGGGGAAAATGGCAAGTATAAAAGATTGCATTTTTATATATTTTTTATTATAATGAAAAATCATAGTCAAAAGTGGGATAAAACGCAAAAAAGTTGGTGTGAATTATGGCAGATATTACAACAGAAGAATTAGAAGAATTAGAAAATGAAGTGGTGTCTAAGGATGACAACATAAAGACCATGCAGGAATTCGTCAGTCCGGAGAGCCTGTATCAGGAGCTGATTGCCAGCGTGAAGAAATATCACCCGTCGACGGATATTTCTTTGATTGAAAAGGCATATAAGACAGCGGATACGGCACATAAGGGACAGGTACGAAAATCCGGTGAAGCATATATCATTCATCCGTTGTGTGTGGCAATTATTTTAGCGGAACTGGAGCTGGATAAAGAGACTATCGTAGCCGGACTGCTTCATGATGTCGTAGAGGATACCGTCATGACAGTAGAGGAAATTGCTTCGGAGTTCTCAGAAGAGATTGCCCTTTTGGTGGATGGCGTTACAAAGCTGGGTCAGTTATCTTATGATGCGGATAAAGTCGAGGTTCAGGCAGAGAACTTAAGAAAAATGTTCCTTGCCATGGCAAAGGATATTCGTGTTATCTTAATCAAGCTGGCAGACCGGCTGCACAATATGCGTACGTTAAAATATATGACGCCGGAGAAGCAGAAGGAAAAAGCAAGAGAGACCATGGACATCTATGCACCAATTGCACAGCGTCTTGGTATTTCTAAAATTAAAATCGAATTAGATGACCTTTCCTTAAAGTATCTGGAGCCGGAAGCATATTATGATCTGGTAGAAAAGGTTGCACTTCGTAAGAGTGTCCGTGATGATTATGTGCAGAGCCTTGTAAAAGAAGTGAGTAAACATATTGAAAATGCAGGAATCAAGGCACAGATTGACGGAAGAGCAAAGCATTTCTTTTCCATTTATAAGAAAATGGTCAATCAGCATAAGACCTTAGACCAGATTTATGATTTATTTGCCATAAGAATTATCGTGGATAATGTCAAGGACTGCTATGCAGCACTGGGTGTCATCCATGAGATGTATAAACCAATCCCGGGACGTTTTAAAGATTATATCGCTATGCCAAAGCCGAATATGTATCAGTCCCTCCACACCACACTGATTGGACCGACCGGACAGCCGTTTGAGATTCAGATTCGTACCTTTGAGATGCACCGTACCGCAGAATATGGTATCGCTGCCCACTGGAAATATAAGGAAGCTGCCAATAACGGCGGCACAGTGGCTACCACCAAATCAGAGGAAGAGAAGTTAAGCTGGCTGCGCCAGATTTTGGAATGGCAGAAAGACATGTCAGATAATAAAGAGTTCATGAGCCTGTTAAAGAGTGATTTGAACCTCTTTTCCGATACCGTATTTTGCTTTACTCCGTCCGGAGATGTAAAGAATCTGCCAACGGGTTCCACACCGGTAGACTTTGCGTACAGTATCCACTCGGCAGTTGGAAATAAGATGATTGGAGCCAAGGTAAATGGTAAATTAGTTCCAATTGATTACGAGATTCAGAACGGTGACCGTATTGAGATTATCACGTCCCAGAATTCCAAGGGACCGAGTCGTGACTGGTTAAATATTGTTAAGAGTACACAGGCAAAAAATAAGATTAACCAGTGGTTCCGGAGTGAGTTAAAAGAAGAAAATATCGTAAAGGGCAAGGAACTGATTGCCCAGTATTGTAAGGCAAAATCCATTAATCTTACGGATATTAACAAACCGGAATATCAGAGTAAGGTTATGCGGAAATATGGATTCCATGACTGGGATTCCGCATTGGCAACCTTAGGACACGGCGGACTGAAAGAAGGTCAGGTCGTGAATAAGATGCTGGAGGAGTACCGGAAAGACCACCCAATCCAGCTTACCGATGAGGATGTATTGAACAATGTGTCTTCCGAGAATAAGGATAAGGCAGTTCCACAGAAATCCAAGAGTGGTATCATTGTAAAAGGACTTTATGATGTGGCAGTGCATTTTTCCAAATGCTGCAGCCCGGTGCCGGGAGATGAAATTGTAGGATTTGTCACAAGAGGCCGTGGTGTATCTATTCATCGTACCGATTGCATTAATATCATGAACCTTTCCGAGCTGGAAAAAGTGCGTCTGATTGATGCAGAGTGGCAGCAGGGTGCAGAGCATGGTGACAATGGACTTTATCTTGCTGAGATTAAAATATTTGGTAATAACCGTACCGGACTTTTAGTAGATATTACCAGAATTTTCACCGAACGGGAAATTGATATCAGTTCCATTAATTCCAAGACCAGCAAACAGGGTGTTGCGACCATTTCTATTTCCTTTAATACCAAAGGCAAAGAGGAATTGAGCAGCTTAATAGAAAAAATCCGTCAGGTAGAGAGCGTGATTGATATTGAACGTACTACCGGCTGATAGAGCATTAGCAAAATAAATTGCTGATTTATGAAAAAAAGTCAAAGTCAGTTATTATTATAGAAGAGGAAAATTATGACAGAACAGACAGAAGTATTACGATATATTGTGGGACCAGTCTGCACCAACTGCTATCTTCTGGTAAATCATAAGACAGGAGAACTTCTTGTGGTAGACCCGGGAGACCAGGCACAGTTGATTGAAAAGCAGATTGAGAAAACCGGAGCGAAACCGGTGGCAATCCTTCTGACCCATGGACATTTTGACCATGCAGGAGCAGCAGAAGCGCTTGCAGATAAATACCAGATTTCCATTTATGCCCATGAGGCAGAGAGGGAGACCTTGGAAGACCCGGGACTTAACCTTTGCGGGATGATAGGAGAGCATAAGGTCTATCGTGCAGATGTTTTCGTAAAAGACGAAGAAGTATTAAATCTTGCAGGATTTTCCATCCGTGTATTTTTTACACCGGGGCATACCATTGGCGGATGCTGCTATTATATTGCAGATGAGAAGATTCTTTTCAGCGGAGATACGCTGTTTCAGGAATCTGTGGGAAGAACCGATTTCCCAAGAGGAAGTGCATCGGATTTAATCCGGGCAATCAGAGAAAAACTGATGCCGCTGCCGGATGATGTGACCGTGTATACCGGACATGACGAAAGCACTTTAATAGGCTATGAGCGGATGCATAATCCGTATTTATAAGGACGAACCATGATAACAGTATTATTAGATAAAGCAGAATTTGAATATGATATCCATTCGCTGGTGAAGGCATTTTATCCGAAGGAAGAGGTATATGTTTCCACGAAGGATAAGGAGAAAAAAGAAGAGCCGGTACATTATCACATGGATGTACAGTTTGCACCGGAAGAAATCATTTTTTCCTGGAAACGGGTGGAGGCTTCGGAAGACAATGCGAATCAGACCGGAATTACAAAATGTGTAGCAGTAGATTATACAAACCGCAAGGAGACCAAGAACAGTTTAAAGCGGACACTGTATCGGTTATTGTCAGAATATACCGGAGTGGAGCTTCCTTGGGGAAATCTTACCGGTATCCGCCCGACCAAGATTCCGATGGCACTTTTAGAAGAGGGTAAGAGCGAGGAAGAAATTGCCCGCTATATGAAGGAAACGTATTTTACCTCCGATGAGAAGATAAAGCTCAGTATTGAAATTGCAGAGCGGGAGTTGGAACTTTTACACAAATTAGACTACGAAGAAGGCTATAGCCTTTATATTGGAATTCCATTCTGTCCGACCACATGTCTTTACTGTTCTTTTACGTCCTATTCCCTGGCAGCCTGGAAGAATCGTATGGATGAATATCTGGATGCACTGGAAAAAGAACTGGATTATACCGCTGTAAAATTTGCCTATAAGAAGTTAAACAGTATTTACATTGGTGGTGGAACACCGACCACATTAAATCCGAAACAGTTAGACAGATTGATTCGAAAAATTAAATGTAGCTTTGATTTATCGAATCTGGTGGAATTTACAGTGGAAGCCGGAAGACCGGACAGTATTACAAAAGAGAAGCTTATGGTGCTTCGCAATCATGATATCAGCAGAATTTCCATTAATCCACAGACCATGAAACAGGAGACACTGGATCTGATTGGACGGCATCATACCGTGCAGCAGACAATAGACAGCTTTTATCTGGCAAGAGAACTTGGATTTGATAATATCAATATGGATTTAATCGTAGGACTTCCGGGAGAGAGTCTTTCGGATGTAGCAGATACCATGGAAGTAATCCGGAAGCTTGCGCCGGATAATCTGACGGTTCACTCCCTTGCTATCAAGCGTGCAGCAAGACTGAATATACAAAGAGAGCGTTATCAGGATTTTGAGATTGTCAATACTGCAGACCATATTGCACTGACTTCGAAAGTGGCAGAAGAAATGGGGCTTTTTCCATATTATCTGTATCGTCAGAAGAACATGGCGGGAAATTTTGAAAACGTCGGCTACGCAGCACCGGGAAAAGCCGGTGTATACAATGTTCTTATTATGGAAGAGAAACAGAGTATTGTAGCTTGTGGTGCTGGTGCATCCACGAAGCGTGTCTGGGTACAGCCAAATCCCGATGGCACACACCGGATTGAACGTGCCGAGAATGTCAAGGATGTGGCACAGTATATCGCAAGAATTGATGAGATGATAGAGCGCAAGAGCAGGCTCTTTACGAAGGAATAAAAGCGGTTGACATATCAGGGTACGAAAAATATAATAGTTCTGTATGAATACAAATATATAATAAGAAAAATAGATAAAATGCTTATCTCGGAAAATGGAGGAAATTTCATGGCATTGAGTAAGAAGCCGGTTACAGGCATGAAGGATATTTTACCGGAGGAAATGCAGATTCGTGATTATGTGCAGAACGTAATTAAAGAGACCTACCGGAGTTTTGGATTTACACCAATCGAAACTCCTTGCATGGAGAATATTGCAAACCTCACCAGCAAACAGGGTGGAGAAAATGAAAAACTCATTTTCAAAGTATTAAAACGTGGTGAAAAGCTGAACTTAGAGACAGCAGAAAAAGAAGAAGATGTAGTGGATTTTGGTATGCGTTACGACCTTACCGTTCCGCTGGTAAGATTCTATTCCAATAACAGTAACCAGCTCCCATCCCCGTTTAAAGCATTACAGATGGGAAATGTGTGGCGTGCTGACCGTCCTCAGAGAGGGCGTTATCGTCAGTTCATGCAGTGCGATATTGACATTTTAGGAGAGCCGTCCAATCTGGCAGAGATTGAGCTGATTCTTGCAACAACTACAACCCTCGGCAGGATTGGATTTAAGAATTTTGAAATCCGAATCAATGAACGCCGTATTTTAAAAGCAATGGCAGCTTACAGCGGATTTCCGGAAGAAAGTTATGACCTTGTATTTATCATCTTAGACAAGATGGACAAGATTGGACTGGACGGAGTCGCAGAAGAACTGAAAAAAGAAGGCTTTGCAGATGAGGCAGTCAATAAGTACTTATCCTTATTTGAAAAAGCAGAAGGTGCCGAAAACGGACTGGTTACCTTATGTGATACCTTAATTGAAGCAGGATTTTTAGAGGAAGAAGTAAAGCAGAACCTGACAGAGATTATCGACAGCGTAGAAGCAACCAAAGCAGCAGACTTTAAAATGGTATTTGACCCGACTTTAGTGCGTGGCATGGGTTATTATACAGGAACTATTTTTGAAATAGCTATGCCGGAGTTCGGCGGAAGCTGTGGCGGAGGTGGTCGTTATGATAAGATGGTTGGAAGATTTACCGGCAACGATGTACCTGCATGTGGATTTTCCATCGGTTTTGAAAGAATCATTCTTCTGCTCTTAGAGAGCGGATTTAAGATTCCGGGACAGGCAGCGAAGAAGGCATATCTCATCGAAAAGGGATATCCGGCTGATAAGCTGCAGGAGGTAATTGCACAGGCTCAGAAGGAACGTTCCGAAGGAACCCAGGTATTAGTGGTTCGTATGAATAAGAACAAGAAGTTCCAGAAGGAGAAGCTTACGGCAGAGGGTTATGAAGAATTTGTAGAGTTTTTTAACAGATAGTCTGTTTTTCTGCAAGAAGCAGAAAATGGAATGATTTTGATAAAATTTTTAGGAGGATAAAAAAATGTCAGAATCCATGCAGGGATTACACAGAACCCATAGATGTACAGAAGTATCCAATGCCAATATTGGAGAAAAAGTTACCGTCATGGGCTGGGTACAGAAAAGAAGAAATTTAGGAAGTCTTATATTCATAGATTTAAGAGACCGTTCCGGAATTCTGCAGCTTGTATTCGACGAGCCAAAGGTAGGAAGCGAAGGCTTTGCCAAAGCGGGAACACTGCGTAGCGAGTTTGTTATTGCAGTCGAAGGAACCGTGCAGAAGCGTTCTGCAGCAGTTAATGAGAATTTAAAGACCGGTGATATTGAGGTAATTGCTGAGAGTATCCGTATTCTTTCAGAATCACAGACACCGCCATTTCAGATTGAAGAGAACAGCCAGACGAAAGATGAGATTCGTTTAAAATATCGTTATCTTGATTTACGTAGACCGGATATCCAGCGTAACCTGATGCTGCGTAGTAAAGTGGCATATCTGATGCGTGATTTTATGGCAAAAGAAGGTTTCTTAGAGATTGAGACACCGGTTCTTTGTAAGTCTACACCGGAAGGTGCAAGAGATTATCTGGTGCCAAGCCGTATACATCCGGGCAGCTTTTATGCATTGCCGCAGTCACCACAGCTTTTCAAACAGCTTCTGATGGCATCCGGATATGACCGTTATTTCCAGATTGCAAAATGTTTCCGTGATGAGGATTTACGTGCAGACCGTCAGCCGGAATTTACCCAGGCAGATATGGAGCTTTCTTTTGTAGATATTGATGATGTATTAGATGTCAATGAGCGTCTGTTAAAATACATTTTCAAAGAAGCCATCGGTGTAGATGTAGAACTTCCACTTAAGAGAATGCCTTGGCAGGAAGCAATGGATCGTTTTGGTTCTGATAAGCCGGATACCCGTTTTGGAATGGAATTAAAGGATGTATCTGATATTGTAAAAGATTGCGGTTTTGGTGTATTTACCAGTGCGTTAGAGCAGGGCGGTTCTGTCCGTGGTATCAATGCAGAAGGACAGGGCGCAATGCCAAGAAAGAAGATTGACAAGCTGGTAGAGTTTGCAAAAGGCTATGGAGCAAAAGGACTTGCTTATCTTTCTGTACAGGAAGATGGCAGCTATAAATCATCCTTTGCAAAATTCATGACAGAAGAGGAATTGAAGAATCTGGTAGCAGCAATGGACGGAAAGCCGGGAGACCTGCTTTTATTTGCAGCAGACAAGAATAAAATTGTATGGAATGTATTAGGTGCACTTCGTCTTGAAATTGCCAAAGAATTAGACCTCTTAGACCCGAACCAGTATAATTTCCTCTGGATTACAGAGTTCCCATTGTTGGAGTGGTCAGACGAAGAGAATCGTTATATGGCAATGCATCATCCGTTTACCATGCCAATGGAAGAGGACTGGGATAAGATTGATACAGATCCAGGTGCAGTACGTGCCAAAGCATATGACATCGTATTAAATGGTACCGAGTTAGGCGGTGGTTCTGTCCGTATCCACCAGAGTGATATCCAGGAGAAAATGTTTGAGGTTCTTGGCTTTACAAAAGAGAGAGCACATGAGCAGTTTGGATTCCTTCTGGATGCATTCTCCTATGGTGTACCACCACACGCAGGACTGGCTTATGGTCTTGACCGTCTGGTTATGCATATGGTACATGCAGATTCCATCCGTGATGTCATCGCATTCCCGAAAGTAAAGGATGCATCCGACCTTATGTCCAATGCCCCGGATATCGTAGATGAGAAGCAGTTAGAGGAACTGTGCATCAAAGTGGATGAGAAAGAAGTAGAAGAAAAAGAAGCAGAAGAAGCTGCAGAAAAATAAAGAAACAGATAAAGCATGTTTCTCACATAAATAAAAGAGTTATTGTATCACAGAATTTTAAACCGTGGTACAATAACTCTTTTTTGATTTACGCGAGTAGCGAGAAAAAATCTGAGAGAAAAGAAAGAGCCAGGCTTGCCTGAGCGAATTTCTTTTCTCAGCAGATTTTGGCGAGCACCGCGATAACTCGAGAAACTCGCAAAGCGTGTTTCTCGTAGTTGTCAGACATTTTGCCAGACATCCGTAAGAAGCTGCTTTGACTGCTTTGTATCTGCCGGTGTTTTATCGATATTCACCCATATAGAACAATGCAATCGTTCCAGGACCGGAATGTGCACCGATGGTTGAACCGACATAATTGATTAAGAAGCTGTCGATGCCAAAACGTTCTTTTACAAGATTTGCAACAAACTGTGCATCTTCTAAAGCATCACCATGGCTGATAAATACGATATCATTCTGGTCACGGTAGAAGCCCATCTGCTTTTCCATATTGTCAACCAGGGTAATCAGGGATTTTTTACGTCCACGAACCTTGGAAACCATAATAAGATGACCTTCATCATCTACATGAAGCACCGGCTTTAAGTTAATCATGGTACCAAGAACCGCAGCGGTTTTAGAAACACGTCCGCCTCTGTGAAGGTGGAACAAATCATCTACCGTAAAGTTATGTACCAGATGTAGTTTATTTTCCTCCAGCCATTTTACGGTTTCTTCTAAAGTGGCACCATTTTCTTTCATTTGGACAGCTTTGTGAACCAGAAGTCCCTCTCCCATGGAAGCACAGAGAGAGTCTACGACAACGACTTTATGTGGGAAATTATCTTCTTCCATTTCACTTGCAGCAATTTTTGTACTGGAGTAGCTGCCGCTGAGTCCGCTGGAAAAGGCAATGTGAAGAATATCACAGTCATTTTCCGTGGCAATTTTTGTAAAGATTTCGCGGGCAGTTTCCGGGTTGACCTGAGAGGTGGTAGGCAGAGAGCCGGCGCGCATCTTTGCATAGAATTCTTTGACATCCATTGGATGTTCCCAGTCATAGGTTTTGCCGTCTATAGTATAAGTGAGTGACAGCATGCCAAGATTATGTTCTGCTACATAATCTGCCGGCAAATCTGCGGTAGTGTCGGTGGTAATAATAAATTTATTCATGTGTCCTCCTGTAGTTCTTATATAAAATTGTGGCATAAAATCATACCTTTTTTATTATAGCATAATGAAAAATGAAAATGTAAAATTTTTATAAAAATGAAAAAATATATTTACAAAAAAAGAAAAAGCAGGTATGATTAGAGCCATCTTATTTATCTTTTTTTATCCGGGAGTTTCCTCCCAAATATTCCAAACAGTGAAACGAAATTCAGTATGGAAAGGGGTTTTCTTATTTGAAAGAAATTTTTGAACAGTATGGTGGGGTAATTATAACAGTAGTTGCGATTGCAGCATTAGCAGCACTTGTGACAGCAATTATGGGAAATGGAACCAGTGGCCCCGTTTATGATGCATTTAAGAACTTAATTGATAACTTTGGAAATAACATCGGAACACCATAGGAGGGGATGACTTGGACAGACAGGAACTGGGTATCCAGATGGAGCCGGATTATTTTGGCCCCCTTTGGCGTTATGTTCGGAATGATAAGATTACAGATATTGACTATAACGGAAACCAGTTGTGGATTACAGATGTAGAAAATGAACGCTATCTGATTCGAAGTCATGGCATTACAGAGAAGTTTGTAGAGCAGTTTTCCCATCGGATTGCCAATGAAGTGAGCAAGCCTTTTAACAAGAAAAATAATTTGTTGGAGGCGGAGACCAACACGCTGCGTATCAGTATTGTGCATGAATCTGTTGCCATATCCGGCAGGAGTATCTGTATCCGTAAGTCAATGCCAATGTTGCGTATGCAGGTAAAAAGGATGGTGGAGGATGAGTATGTAGCTGTTCCGGTACTGGAATTGCTGACCAATTGTGTGGCTGCAAAAATGAATTTTGTCTTTTGCGGAGAACCGGGGGCGGGAAAGACAGAATGTGCAAAATTTTTTTCGCAGTTTATTCCGGCAGGAGAGCGTGTCATTACGATAGAGGATAATCCAGAATGGCATTACAGTCAGATTAATCCCGGAAAAGATTGTGTGGAACTGCGAATTAATCCGGATTTTGATTATACCAAAGCCATTAAGACATGTCTCAGACAGAACCCATCATGGATTATGTTATCGGAGGCACGTTCTACGGAAGTAAAGTCTTTACTGGAATGCTGGTCTACCGGAATCCGTGGATTTACCACGCTTCATACGGATGATGTGCGTAAAATTCCGGACCGTATTTTGAATATGATGGAGAGCCGTATGGATGCAGACCGCATGGAAAATGATGTATACAGCTATGTTGATGTTGGAATTCTGCTGCGGAAGAAAATGAGTGCAGAAGGAAAATTGTACCGTTATATAGATCAGGTCTGCTTCTTTGTAAGAGAAGAAGGAAGAAATGAAATACATATGCAGGTGGTGGATGGCAATCTTATGGTGAGAGAACTTCCAAAAGGGCTGATTGCGCGTATGAAGCGGCATGGAATTTCCGAGCCATTTGATAATCCGATGATACAACATCGTCTGGAAGGAGAAGAATATGAAAAAGAATGAGCGTTTCGTTGCCTATGGAGGCTGTTATGGATTATTGCTGCTGGCAGCATTTTTATTACAGCTTAAGTGGCAGGGATATATCTGCTGCAGTATTGTATTTGTTCTTGTTATGTGGCGTATGGATAAAGTGTTGAAGGAAGAAAAGAAGCAACAGACCCGTCTGCAGGAAGCAGAATTGTATATGGAGCAGATGCTGTATGCATTTTTGCAGAATCCGAAAATCTTATCTGCACTGGAGACAGTTTGTATATTGTTTGAACCGGGGGCCATGCGGAAACAGATAGAAACTGCAATCTTTCATTTACGAAAAGAATATGACAGCAATATGAAAGAAGAGTTAGATGCGATTGAGCAGCAGTATGAGAATCGCAGAATGAAAGAGATTCATGCGTATTTTCTGATGGTAGAACAGTATGGCGGAGCATACGAGACAACGGTGGAATTGCTTTTAGAGGATTTGCAGAAGTGGATGGAACGGGTCAGACTGCATCAGCAGGACTGTAAGAAATATCGAAGAAATGTATTCTTAGCGGTGGGTTTATCCATTCTGGTATGTGCAATAACGAATCATTTGCTGCCAAAAGATATTGAATTATCGCAACTTTTGGTTTGCCAGATTGCATCAATTCTTTTTCTGTCCCTGGATATGCTGATTTGCTTCCGGGCAATGAAGCGTACCTGTCGCAACTGGTTGAAGGAAAGGGAATCTTATGGAGAAGGGGATGAAAAGAAATATCGTTATGTGCAGTCCCATAAAGGAGTGCGCAGTAATTTCTACCGGAAGTATCTGAGAAAGAAAATGGAAACGGAATTTCCGCAGTGGTTAATGGACATTTCTTTATTGCTTCAGACTGAAAATGTGCAGGTGGCATTCTATCGTATCCGGCCGCAGACACCGGAGGTTCTAAGACCGGCAGTGGATGATATGCTGGAAGAACTTTCACAGAATCCGGAGAGTCTGGAACCATATCTTAATTTTTTAAAAGATTATGATTTACCGGATGTGCATTCTGCTATGCGGATGTTGTATGCATTATCCAACGGCGGATATGGAAACAGTGAAAAGCAGTTAAGTCAGATTTTAAAACGGAATCAGGAACTTTTAGATAAGGCAGAAAGAGAACAAAATCAGGATTCACTGGCTGGATTATATGCATTGTTTTTAGCCCCGGCATTGACTGGAGCAGGAAAAATGATGATTGATATGACGGCATTTCTGGTGGTATTTTTAGCAAGCGTACATAGATAGGGGATTAGATGGAACAGGTAATAAAAACATATCTTGGAATATTTCTGATGATGCTGCTGTCAACAGTTGGAATAGGTATTGTTGCAGCAGAAGCGCAGATTTGTCAGGCAAGAAATTTTAAATCGGATGTGGTAGTGGAACTGGAAAACAGCAATTATAACCGGGAAGTAATAAATGCCTGTATAAAGCAGGCTGATGAATTGGGCTATCAGCTGCAGGTTAATTTATATGAGGATTCCGGAGCTGTAACTGTATGTGAAAATGGAAATGTGCCGCCCGTGGAAAAGGAGGTAACCATGGCGGAAGTGATATTGCATTACGCATACCGGATGGGGCCATTTCACAGTAAAACGGAGCATAGTATCCGGGGATTTGGAAGGTAGATTTATGAGAAAAATTATGGAGGATTATGGACAGGCAATCATCTATGCAGTACTTGGAAGTGGTTGTATCGGAGTGTTGTGGTATTTGCTTGGCTATGTTCGGTAAGGGGATAAAAATGCATTTTTTTATGGAAGAATATGGTGGACTTGTGATAGCGGTTCTGGCAGTCATTGTTATGACAGGAATTTTATTTGGACTATTTTCACAGGGAGGTTATCTTTATGAAATGATAAGCAGGGCACAGGGGGCATTGGGGTAAAACAAATGAAAACATTATGGAAAGAATATGGACAGACAGTAATTACTGTATTAGTGGCGGCAATGTTACTGATATTATGTTTATGGGGATTTCGCATAATTGGAAGTGGGGTGGAACGTCCGGCAGCCGGTGCAGATGTTGGAAATAATATGGACGGAAAAATGTTAAAAGATATTCATAGCCGTCAGGTTCCGGTGATTATCTATGAAGATCATCGCATCTTAACGATTGCAGATAAGATAGCGTTATCAGAACTGTTTCACGCAGTGGATGCAGATGGAAAGGAACTTAAGATTGAGATAACTGATATCAGAAATCAGGCAGGAAAAACAGTAGAAGATATTTATGAAAAGGCAGGAATCTATGAAATAGAGGTGCGGGCAGAAGATGCATATGAAAAGCGGACGGTTTCCCGTTTCCGGATTCCGGTAAATGGAGGCGGTATATGAAACATATGGTATTTGGGGTATTGTCCGGCGGCATTGTCATACTTTTTGTAGTGATGCTGCTGACCATGCAGCATAAGAATGTGCGAAAAGAAGAATTAGAACAGAGTCTTACCGAAGCAATGGAAACAACATTGCAGATGGTACAGGCGGATGCAGACAGAGATTATACTTCCGAAGATATGAGGACATTACTGATTCGAAATCTGGTTCCGCAGATGAATTCCGATTCAGAATTAACCGTTCGGATGCTTGCAGCAGATGCAGAAAAAGGATTACTATCTGTGGAAGTGGAAGAGTATTTTTCTTATCCGGGTGGGAAAATGGGCAGTATAAAGTGCTTCCGTACAATTCTTACAGATGACGATGGGAATGGAGAAGAAACGGAGAAAGGGGAAAAAGAAGTGGCAATGCAGACGGTAATCTTTTATCGCTCCAGGGAAGAAATGGAACAGGGAAAATCTTATTATAAGAAGCTGGAAATACAAAAGGGGGATTACTGTACCTCTCCGGCAGAACCGGTTTGTGATGATTTGAAAAAGAAGTTTTTAGAGTGGCGGGACAGCAAGGATTATCTCGCGGATTTTACACAGTGTGTAGAAGAAAATCAGACATATTATGCAGTATTTGAATAGGGGGGTAAGCATGAAAAAGAAGGTGCGAAAGGGAGTATGCCGTTTCCTTTGCGGATGCATGATTCTTTTTATGAGTCCGTGCAGTATTCAGATGATAAGTGCGGAAACGGTAGAAGAAACTGAGGTGGCAGAATCTGAAAAAGCAGAAGTATTAGAAGCAGAAGTATTAGAAACAGAAGTATTAGAAACAGAAGAAACCAAGCAGTTGGAAGAAATGCCGGATGAATTGACTTCATCTGTTTACGGAAGTGCGCAGACCTGGTATCCGGAAACTTCCGGGTATTTCATATTGATAGTTCGTGACAATGCAGGTGGAAGAACAGCTCGTTACCGGATTGACTGTAATATAGGGGAACGTCATTCCAATGGGATTAATTATCGAATCTATTATAAAATGTATCTGATTGGGGGAGACGAGCTTGGCATTACATTAGAAGATAGGGAATATTATACCAGACATGATAATGCAACTTCTGAAATAGGAGCAAGGGAATATCATCTTCCGGTTACGTTTCGTCTGCCGGAGCTGGGGCATCATTTTGAAGGAGTGTCTACCAGCAACTGCTATCAGACATACTTTGAGAGTATGGAAGAGGAAACCTGTAGTTTTGTGGTGGACACCAACGGATGTGGAATGACACCCTGGGGAGATGATGGCGCATGGCATAATGATAATATCGAAGTAAATTATCTCGAAAATCGTTATACCATTCATTATGATGGAAATGGGGCTACCAGCGGAACTGTTGCTTCTCAACCGGATGTGCTGTATGGAAAACAGATTCAATTACAGCAGAATCAGTATAAGAAAGAGTATACAGTAACCTTGGATGGAAATGGTGGAACATCTGAGGCAGAGAAACTTACCGCGGAAAGCACCTTTGCCGGGTGGGAAGATCATAACAGTTTTTATTATAACGGAATAGAATTTCCGTGGTATGCATTTGATGCCCCCTGCTATGCAAAAGCAAATCAGGATTTACTGGAAAGTTTCGGGTTTAATAAGGCAGCATTAGTAAAACATTTCTATCAGTATGTGATACAGGGCAGGGAACGAAGAATATCCAGTCCATATTTTCGATTGACGGATTATATGAAATATGGAGGGGAAGATTTAAAACAGGCATTTGGCAGCCGGCGTGAGTCATATTTATTACATTGGATAAATCATGGATATAATGAGCATAGAGAGGGAATAGGCACAATCGGTGTGCCGGAAGCGTTATCGGAACTTTCTGTATACGAAGATAAGGCACAGGTATTAAATTTATCTTCAAAGCATAAGGGAGAGGTTCTATTAAAGGCACAATGGAAGGATGCAGAAGTAATACTTCCATCCGCAAAGCGCAGTGGGTATGCGTTTGCCGGCTGGGCAGACAGGAAAGATGCTAAAGAGCCGGTATATAATTCAGGAGATAAGGTAGTGGTAACGGAGAATCAGACCTTTTATGCCATCTGGAAGAAATCAAAGCCACCGGTTATAGAGCGGACGGTATCAATTCAGAATGGAACGGATGGATTTTATACATATGCTTTTGTGCGGGATGGCGGAGATGGAATTAAAAAGACTGCTTTTGCGGTGTGGAGTGAAAACCAGGGTCAGGATGATTTGACGGCAGAATGGCAGATGTCAGAATTAGGAGAAAAAGGGGACTATTTTATAGAGGGACAAAACTACAATTACCGTTATTATACCTCTGCTGTAAAACATAAGAATGAATATGGAAGGCATCTGATTTCAATTTATGCATATGACAGTCTGGATGGCTATGCAACAGCAGATACGGATTTTTGCTATTGTTTTCCAATCATTTTTGTTGGAAATGGAGGTCTTATCGATGGAGAAGAGACAAAGCAGGAGAGCCGATATTACGGGACACCCTATGGGGAAATGCCAGACGCCGTGCGGGAGAACTTCCTTTTCTTAGGATGGAGCACAGAGCCGGATGCAGAACAGGACAAAGAGGAAGATAAAAAGCCGGATGTAATATGGCAGGAAAAAGAACTTATCGGGGAAGAAGATGTTTTTTGCCATGCAGGGGAACAGAGATTATATGCACAGTGGGATGAGAGTCCTGTTATTGAGGCGGAAGATCAGTATTATAGTTTAACGGATGCAAGAAGCGGCAGGATTACAGAGAAGATGCTTTTGCAGCAGGCATGTGCAAAGGACAGAGAAAACAGCTCAGAAGATAATCCGGAAGGTATCGTAAAGAGCGGAGTAGATGAAGAGAAGAATACTGTTTTTTGCGTGGAAGATTATACGGAAGAAGAGTGGAAGAACTTTGCACATGAAGGAACCACCACGATTACTTATTATGCAAAAGATGCAGTTGGCAATGTCAGCAGAAAACAGGTTACCGTTTATCTGGTGGATACTACCTCGCAACAGGTGAAGGACAAAGAAAAAACGTTTCGATTTATCAGTGAAAAATATCTTGATACCATAACACAGGATTCCATTTGGAGGAGAGAAGAAAATTACAGACAGTTAGAAGAGGCATTGCAAAGGAATACGGCTTTAGAAGTCTGGAATTTATCACATCAACAGATGAATGAGATGAAAGAATATGAATTGCAGCATAATACCGGGAAAATGACGGAAATAGAGCATTTTCGGAACAAATTTATCCATTGTATCGGTGAAAATGCCGAAATTTAGAAAGAAAGAAGGAATTGGTTGCACAATAAAAATAACTTATGGTATAGTTGGAGAAAAGTGAAAGGAGTTATGAAAAATTGAATCCAAAGAAAAAAATATTGATTTTATCAGGCTGTCTGCTTACAGTGGCAGCTGTAGTTGGTGGTACATTTTTCGTACAGAAGAGCAGTAATCATGTTTTGAACAAAACATCCATAGGAAAATTCCACGAAGCAGAGGAGCATACTGCAACAGGAGTTGTGGTATGTAAGACGGAAGCATTGCAGGAGGTATTTCAGCAGAAGAAAGAAGAGGTTCTGTTGGCAAAGCAGGAAGTGCCGGATGAATCCGATGGAAGGAATGAGAAAACCGATAAAAAGGGAACACAGGAAGTGATGCCGGGAAAGGGAACAACAGAGCCGGCATCAACTGCAGGAGGGCCGGCCCCTTCAGCTCAGAAAAACGCAACGACATCCGGGGGACAGGAACCTGTCGGTGGAATTCCAGCAGCACCATCAGATACACCATCGGAAACTCCGGCAGCACCATCAGAGACACCGTCGGAAACTCCGGCAGCACCATCAGATACACCGTCAGAAACTCCGGCAACGACACCGACAGAACAGCCGGCAGAGGAAACAAAACCAGCAAATCCATGCCCGTATCCGCTTTGGACAGTGATGAGTTTTGATGATGGAACTATGGGATATTACTGGCCGATGGATTATGATATTGCAGATGCAGTAAGAGTGGACAAGGAATTGTATGAATTACATTATACCAGACTGGTAAGTACAACTTTTGTGGGAAATTATGATGGCGCATATCATGTAAGATTAAGTAAATTCAGTTATCATATTCCGTATGCAGATGACTGATGATAGAAAAAGAAAGGTATATCGAAAACTCCCTAAGGAGTTTTCAGATATACCTTTTCGATTCTGTTCTTATCCATTTTTTCAACCCGGAGCAGGATTCCATTTTCTGTGGTAATGGATTCTCCCTCGTCCGGAAGATGGTCTAAATGTTCTAAGATATAGCCGCCAATGGAATCATAATCTTCTGACTCTAAATGAATCCCCAGTTTTTCGCACATATCATAAAGGTTCATGGAACCATTGACCAGGTATTCTTTTTCACTTAAAGCAGTAATATCAGCTTCTTCATTGGCATCATATTCGTCATGAATTTCGCCTACAATTTCCTCTAATAAATCCTCTAAAGTAACAAGACCGGCAGTTGCACCATATTCATCTAATACGATAGCAATGTTGAGGGAAGAAGCCTGCATTTCTTTTAATAATTCAGCAGTATTCTTATGCTCATATGTAAAGAACGGTTCCCGCATAATAGAGCGGATGGAAAAATTCGTCCGGTCATCATAGAGCAATAAATCCTTTACATTTAAAATACCAATGACATTGTCCGTGGTATCTTCATATACTGGTAATCTTGTATATTTGGCTTCCCGGAAAATCTCTAATAATTTTTCGTAGCTGGCATTGACATCTACGAAAGTCATATCTATGCGGGGAACCATAATTTCTTTTGCTTCAGAATCAGTTAAATCGAACACATTATTAATCATATTGCGTTCTTCATTCTCAATAACACCGGATTCGTGACTGACATTTACGATAGTACGAAGCTCGGCTTCTGTCATGGTCTGCTTCTTGGCATCAGGATTAATATGCAGGAGCTTTAAGAAGCCATGGGAAAGCATATTAATAATAAAGATGACAGGAGTAAGAACCTTCATAAGAAAGCTGACAACTCCGGAGTACGCCAATGCCAGTTTTTCGGAATGTATGGTAGCAATTGTTTTTGGAGTGATTTCACCGAAAATCAGAATCAAAACAGTTAAAATTCCAGTTGATATTCCGGCAGCAACACTTCCGAAAATGCGGATGGCAAGTGCTGTAGAAATAGCAGAGGCGGATAAGTTTACAATATTATTCCCGATTAAAATAGCGCTTAACATCTTAGATGAATGATCCGTGATAGCAAGCACGCGCTTTGCCCTTACATTTCCTTCATCTGCCAAGGTCCGCATCTTAATCCGGTTAACGGTTACAAGGGCGGTTTCAGCAGAAGAAAAGAATGCTGATAAAAGAATCAGTATGACAAGACTTACTAATTGGATGATATCTGTTCCACTCAAATTAGTCCACCTGCAGATTGGAATAGTAATCCGTAAGAGCACTTAAATCTACCTCTGTATAGGATACCGGTTTATTTGCTTCATGATTTTTATAAATGGAGAAGCCTGCCCAGCCTATGATAAGTGCAATGACAACAACGGTAGCGGTATAACCCAGATAACGCTTGCATTTCTCCTGTTTCATTATTTTTTTACGATTTTTCTTTTGTTCTTTATAACGGTCAACTTTTTCCTGACTCATAAGAAATCTCCTTGCAATTTTTTTAATAATAATGGTATTATACACCATGTAGGAATAAAATTGAACAAAAAATTCAAAAACTAATAGAAAACTAATAGAAAACAGAAAAATAGAAGAAGGAAAGAAAAATGAAGCAGGGAATAATTTTTGATATGGATGGAACTCTGTGGGATTCTACAGTCGGTGTGGCAGAATCCTGGAATGAAATATTAAAACAGGAAAAAGTGAACCGTACACCTCTGACTGTAGAGGATTTTCGTGGAATCATGGGAAAAACAATGGATGTTATTGCAGCAAAATTTTTCCCGGATATGCCGGAAAAAGAACGGATGGAACTTTTAGATAAATGTGGCGAATATGAAAATGAATATCTGTCCGGGCATGGTGCGGTGTTATATCCGGGTGTGGAAGAAACCTTTGCAAAGCTGAAGGAAAAATATGAACTTTATATCGTAAGCAATTGTCAGAGCGGATATATCGAGGCTTTTCTTTCTTATTATAACTTAGGAAAATATATTTCGGATATAGAATGCTATGGAAATAATGAAAAACAGAAGGAAGATAATATTGCTCTGGTAGTATCCCGGAATGCACTTACCGATGCAGTGTATGTGGGAGATATCCAGAGCGATTACGAATCCAGCAAAAAGGCAGGAGTCGCTTTTATCCATGCAGCATATGGATTTGGCACAATTGATGATGAAGTACCGGAAATTGAAAATTTGTCACAGCTTCCGGAAGTGGTAGAGAAAGTATTTGCCGGAAAATAATTAAAATAGAAAACAGGAAAAGCAAATTGAATAAGTGAAAAGAGAGTCTGGTTTTGTTTGAAAAGAACGAAGCCAGGCTTTTTTAGTTTACGCAAGTAGCTAGAAAAATCGCATGCTTGCATGCAGATTTGGCGAGCACCGCGATAACTCGAGAAATTCGAAAAGCGTATTTTTCGTAGTTGACAAATAATATTATATGATATATAGTATTGAATATAAAATAGTAATGCGTTAAAAATAATATTATATTTATGAAAATCTGGAGGGAGTGATTGCATGGTATTTAATACAGGCGCGGCACTTCTGGATGCAATTGTTTTAGCTGTAGTATCAAAGGATGAGGAAGGTACTTATGGTTATAAGATTACGCAGGATGTGCGGAAAGCCATTGAAGTGTCAGAATCAACGCTGTATCCGGTGCTGCGAAGATTGCAGAAGGACGGTTGTCTGGAAGTATACGACAGAGAATGTGGGGGCAGAAACCGAAGGTATTATAAGATAACTGGGAATGGAAATGAAAGATTAACATATTATCGGAAGGAATGGGAAAATTATTCTTCGAAAATAACAGAATTATTTTCCGGAGAGGAGAAGATATGAACAGACAGGAGTTTATGAGAAGGCTGGAGCAGTTATTAGAAGGAATTCCGGAAGAGGAAAAACGGGAAGCAATTGCATACTATATCAGCTACTTTGAGGATGCAGGAGAAGAAAATGAAGAGAAGATAATCCGGGAATTAGAATCTCCGGAAAAAGTGGCAGCAACCATCCGGGCAGATTTCCCAGGATGCAATAATAGTGAGACAGCATCTTCCGGTAATCAGCAGAATTATAACGGTGCAAGCCAGAGTATGGGACAGCAGAATTATAACGGTGCAAGCCAGAATATGGGACAGCAGAATTATAACGGTGCAAGCCAGAATATGGGGCAGCAGAATTATAACGGAACGATCCAGAGGGAAGACAATACCACAAGAAATATTCTGCTTATAATCCTGCTGGTGCTTACTTCACCAATCTGGGGCTGTATTTTAGTAGCAATTGGTGGAACGTTAGCAGGAATTATCGGAGGACTATTTGGAATTGCAGTCGGCTGTGTGATCGGTGGAATAGCGGTAGCAGGTGTAGCAATTACAATTTTGGTAACAGGTGCAATTTCCTTAGGTTTTATTTCTATGGCAGCCGGACTTCTGATGCTTGCAATTGGATTATGTGCGGCCGGACTTCTGGTTCTGGTATGTGGAAAGTTTCTTCCATGGTTTGCAAAAGGAATTGCAAAATTATGGCAGTCACTGTTTAAGAAGAAAGGGGGCGCTTGCGCATGAAAAAAGCATTAAAAATTATTTTTGGTATCGCATTAGGCTGCTTTCTTTTAGGCTGCGTGGTATTAGGAATTGGAATTGCAACCGGTGGAACCATGCGGGAATTTGTAGAAGCAGTGCAAAATAATAAATTTGCATTTCATTGGGATATAACTGACTGGGAAGGACAGGATAAAGGAACAGCCAGTACAGAAGAGACTGCATTTGCACCGGAAGATGTGAAATCACTTGATATCGATATGGATGCAGGAATGTTGAAAGTAGTCAAAGGAAAAGGCAAAGAGATTAAGGTAATAACAACTTCTAAAAATGCTGAGGTAGAGACTGCATTGGAAGATGGAACTTTAATAATCAGCGAAAACTTCCATGCAGCATATTGGGGCGATGGAGTGCATCGTTTACAGGTGGTTATTGAAGTGCCGGAACAGCTTGCGTTAGAGGAACTTTCAGTTGAAGTCGGAGCAGGAGATATTGATATAAAAGAAGGACTGTTGACGACAGCATATGCAAGCTTTGATGTGGATGCCGGAAATCTTGATTTTGCCGGTGAAGTAAAAGGTGATTTGGACGCTAACTGTAATGTGGGAAACATGGAATTGAAATTAACCGGTGAGCAGCAGGATTACAATTACAGTTTAAGCTGTGGTGTTGGTTCTATAAAAGCAGGAGATATTTCTGTTGCCGGACTTGGCAGAGATGACGAAATCGACAATGGTGCAGATTATGATATGGATATAAACTGTGATGTGGGAAATATTGATGTAATTTTTGAAAAACGATGAGAAACACGCCTTGCGGGCTGCCAGCATAAAAATGATAGCAGATAATGTGAAAAGACATTGCCTGCTATCATTTTTTATAAAATTATTTACTTGGAAACCCACTCATTTACATCATTGATTTTACTTAAAACCGGGAGCAGAATCAGGCAGAGAATAATGCCGACAACACCCTGGACGATATTGAATGGAATACCTGCAGCAGAAGAAGCAATTCCGGTAGCAAGAGCAGCGGAGGAGAAAGAACCGCTGGCAAATGCAGCAAGACCTGCTTCAAACAGGAAGTAGCCAAGTACCATAAGAGCCTCACCTACGATACCGCCGATAACAACGCGGACACTGCGGTTAGCTTTGGAAGAAATGTTAAGCCGCAGTTTGTGGAACAGAAGTCCGGCGATGCATGCGGTCAGAGCCTTGATGATTAAAGTGGCAGGAGCCCAGGTCATATAGCCGGAGAAAATATCAGCAAACATGGAGCCGATACCAGCGGCAAGTGCACCAATTCCAGGTCCTAAGATAATACCACATAGGAGTACAAGTCCGTCTCCTAAATGAATATATCCAAAAGTTGGTGTAGGAATCTTAATAATCATAGTTGCAATGCAGGTAAATGCAGCAAGCAAGGCCGCAGTAACCATTTTCTTTGTATTTTTCATAATAAAGTAAATCCTTTCTCTGGTATGTGATCTGCAAATCGTTTTCCCTATCATATGTAAAATGTGGTTTGATTAAAATAGCCAGATATAACAAATATGACCATGCCAGTTTAAAGGCAAAAGGAGTATACAAATTTTAACGATTGCCGAAATGCTCATTCATTGGTAAAATAGTCACGGAAACATGACTACAAAAAAGGAGATAAAATAATGAAGAAAGAAGTTCGGATTGCATTATATATAGTTTCTATAGTGTGTGTGATTCTGCTGGGTGCAGCAATGATATATGCAGCCCATCACGGTGGAAGCATCCGCCAGAAGGACAGCCGGCAGACTGCCGCAACAGCAGGGACAGAAGCGGCAGAAGACAGCAAGGATAAAAATGGAGAATCCGATTTAAAGACCAGTGATAAAACTGACGGTAAAAATGATGCGGAAGCCGGAAAGGATGCAGCTTCTGAAGATGCAGATAAGAATACGGAAAAAAATGAAGAAACAACAGATGTAACAGAAGATACAACACTGATGTTTACCGGAGACGTACTTTTTGCCAATTCTTTTAAAACAAACTATGATGCCGGAGGCATAGATGCTGTCATAGATAATGGCATGAAAGAGCTGCTTGTAAATGCAGATATTACCATGGTAAATGAAGAATTTCCGTTTAGTAACCGGGGCACCCAGATGGAGGACAAGCAGTATACCTTCCGCACAGACCCATCCTATGCAGCAGCATTAAAGGAAATGGGCGTGGACGTGGTCACTCTGGCAAATAATCATATCCTCGATTATGGAAGGGAAGCATTGAGTGATACGTTTACAACATTAGATGGACAGGGCATTTTATATGCCGGAGCAGGGGACAGCGTAGAGCGGGCGCAGGAAGTGCAGGTAATAGAAGTAAATGGGAAAAAGTATGGATTTCTTGCAGCATCCCGTGTACTTCCGGTTGCCGGCTGGAATGTAGAAAGCGCAGTACCGGGAGTCCTTTCTACTTATGATGAAACGCGGTTTGTCAATGCCATTGCCGAAGCGCGCAGTCAGTGTGATGTGCTGGTGGTTTATGTCCACTGGGGCTTGGAACATCAGGAAAAACCTGAGGCATATCAGAGAACACTGGCACAGAAATATATTGAAGCCGGTGCAGATGTAGTGTTTGGTGCACATTCCCATTGTTTGCAGGGCATTGAATATATCGACGGAAAGCCGGTGTTTTACAGCCTTGGCAATTTTGTTTTTGGCAGCAGCATTGAGCGCACCATGGCAGTGGAAATGGTAGTGGATAAGGATGGTGCAATTTCTTATAAGCTGGTGGGAGCAAAGGCAGAAAATGGAAAGACCAGACAGATGAATGAATTAGAACAGCAGCAGTTGAATGACTATATCAACAGCATTTCCTTTGGCGTAACGGTGCAGGATGACGGAACCGTAACACCACAATAAGAGACAGCAGAGTATGAAACAGTATTGGTACAATAAGCTGAAAAGAAGTGCATAAAAATACAGGATTGCGATAGAGTAGTAATAAAAGAAATTGCCGGGAGATGGAATGAACAGTTCGAAACGGGAAAACTTACTGAATCTGGCACTGGATGCAACGGAAGAGGAAAGACTGCAGTCCTTAAACTTAAATGTAGGATATCAGGAAGAAACGGACACATGGGAAGTCATTGTAAAATATACCGGAAGTCTCAGAAAATTAGAGGAGATATTTCCGGATATTGAAGTTACAGAACTGAGCAATGAATATGCAGTTATCCGGCTGCCGGAGGCTTTGATGGATGCGGTAACAGACCGGACAGAAATTGAATATATGGAAAAACCAAAGAGGCTCTTTTTCTCTGTACAGCAGGGAATCAGAGCCTCCTGCATTACGTCCCTTTATACAAGAAAAATGGGGTTAGGGGGAACGGGATTGAGTGGGAAAGGTGTGATAACGGCATTTTTAGATAGTGGCATCGATTACAGACACCCGGATTTTAGAAAGGAAGATGGAAGCAGCCGGATTCTGGCAATCTGGGATCAGACCATTGCAGGAAATCCACCGGCGGGATTCCGGCTCGGGACAGAATATGACCGGAATATAATTAATGATGCATTGCAGCAGGAGGATATACAGGAGGGGTACCGTATCTGCCCCAGCCGGGATTTATCCGGGCACGGAACCCATGTGGCAGGAATCGCAGCGGGAAATGGAAGATCATCCAATGAAAGAAACCGGGGCGTGGCATATGAAAGTGATTTGCTGGTGGTAAAGCTTGGCACACCGGGAAAAAATTCCTTTCCAAGGACAACAGAGCTGATGCTTGGAATGGATTATATTCTCCGGAAAGCACTGGAACTTAAGCAGCCGGTGGCAGTAAATATAAGCTTTGGCAATACCTATGGTTCCCATGATGGAACCTCTCTTCTTGAAACCTATTTATCTGATATGGCAAATTACTGGAAATCGGTTCTGGTGATTGGCACCGGAAATGAAGGCAGTGCCAGAGGGCATACCTCCGGGCAGCTTGTAATGGGAAGAGAACAGGAAGTGGAATTTGCAGTAGGAGAATATGAGCCTGCGTTAAGCTTACAAATCTGGAAATCCTATGCGGATATTTTTTCCATCCGGATTACACATCCCAGTGGGAAAACGGTGGGGATTATCCGGCAGCTGCAGGGCCCCCAGAGATTTACTATCGAAGGAACGCAGATTTTATTATATTTTGGAGAACCAAGCCCTTTCAGTCCTTTTCAGGAAATCTATTTTGATTTTCTTCCGGTGGAAAATTATATCGACAGCGGAATCTATAAAATAACGCTGATACCGGAAAAGATTGTAACCGGGGTCTATAATATGTGGCTGCCTTCCCTTGCGGTCATCGGAGAAGCAACCGGATTTTTATATCCCACAGAAGAGACAACGCTTACAATTCCATCCACTGCCTATAAGGTAATTTCGGTGGGGGCCTATGATGCAAGATATAATCAGGTGGCAGCCTTTTCCGGGAGAGGGTTCACCAGAGAGACCAATCAGGTGAAACCGGACATCTGTGCGCCAGGGGTGGACATTGAATCCTGTGCACCAGGCGGCGGTTATACCGTACGAAGCGGAACTTCAATGGCAACGCCATTTGTAACCGGGACGGCAGCACTTTTTATGCAATGGGGAATTGTAGAGAAACATGATGCTTTTTTATATGGGGAAAAAATAAAAGCATATCTCATCCGGGGAGCAAGACCACTGCCGGGATATTCCTTTTTCCCAAATCCAAGGCTGGGCTGGGGTGTATTGTGTGCAGCGGACAGCCTGCCATCGGATGCCGGATGAATACGGTTGTGCTTTTATGACACTTTTCTGAATAAATATTGTAAAAAACGATAATTTGATGTACAATTAAATAATGCAGGAAGGAATGTATAGACAGAAAAATATATATTTTTTGGAGGGGCTATGCAGGAGAAGAATACGCTGGATGAATTGTTTAAAGGGAAAAAAGGATTTGCGGAATGTTACCAGACTCTGCAGTTATTAAGTGAAAGTACCGATGATTATTTATTTCTGGCAGATTTAAAAGAGGGTAAATTTTATTTCGCCAGCAATGATATATCAAAGAGATATGCATTGCGCATGGATGAAAACAACAGCTGCGGCATAGATGACTGGAAAGATATTGTATATGAAAGAGACTTAAACCAGTGGGTTAATGATATGGAATCTATCTGCTCTGGAAAAAGCCTGATACATGATTTGGAATACCGGCTGGTAGACAGAAACAGCAATCTGGTCTGGATCAGCTGTCGTGGGAAAGCTGAACTGGATGAGACCGGGATTCCTTATGTAATGGTGGGAAGAACATCAGATACTGTCCTTTTGGGAAAGACAGATTCACTTACCGGACTTTTTAATAGTACTAAATTAATGGAACATCTGGATGAAATGCTGAACAGCAGAAAAGAAGGTGTTTTACTTGTTCTTGGTGTGGATAATTTTAAAAATATCAATACGAAATATGGAAGAGGCCATGGTAATTTTATTTTAAAGAGGATTGCGGCTCTTCTGGAAAATAGTATTGATGAAAACATAAAAATTTATCGTCTGGATGGTGACCGGTTTGCAGTTAATTTTGTGGGATATGATATGGAGGCTGTGCGTGAGGTATACCAGAATATACAGATGAAGATGATGGAGAACTGTACCTTTTCAGCAGGTGCAGTCTGCTATCCGATGTCCGGAATCAAGGATGCCAATACACTGTTTAACTATGCGGAAAGTTCTCTGGACCGTGCCAAGAAGAGCGGTAAGAACCGGTTGATTCTTTTCTCAGCAGAAGATTATGAGAAACAGTTGTCGGTTATTGACTTAACAGAAGAAATCAGAAAGAGTATCCGCAACCAGTGTGATGGATTTTATCTTCTCTTCCAGCCACAGATTGGGATGAGTAATTATGAAGTAGTGGGAGCAGAGGCACTGCTCCGTTTCCGCTCAAAATATCATGGGGTGGTGTCACCAAATCTTTTTATTGGAATATTAGAGCAGAGCGGAATGATTGTGCAGGTGGGAAAATGGGTATTAAAGGAAGCCATTGCCCAGTGTGCAAAGTGGCGGCGTTATAATCCGGAATTCCGTATGAGTATTAATCTTTCTTATATACAGTTACAGCAGCCGGATTTAAGCCAGTACATTTATGATTTATTAGAACAGGAAGGAATTCCCGGAGAAGCTATTATTCTGGAACTGACAGAAAGCATGCAGTTACAGGATTATACCAAATACAATCAGTTATTTTATCAGTGGGGCAAGCGTGGTATACAGATTTCCATGGATGATTTTGGAACCGGATATTCCAGCTTAAGTTATCTTAAGAGTCTGGCAATTGATGAGATTAAAATTGACCGCTGCTTTGTCAGCCGGATTAATATGAGTGCATACAATTACCGGCTTCTTCGTAATATTTTGGAACTGGCAAGAAGTGCACAGATCCGGGTAGTATGTGAAGGGGTAGAAACACCGGAGGAATTACAGACACTTGCAGAGCTTGCACCTGAAGTTTTACAGGGGTTCTATTTCAGTAAACCGATTGAAGAAGAGCTGTTTGAAAAACAGTATATTTTTGGACATGTAGAGGAAGAACGGTGGCAGGAAGATTGTGGGAATAGCACAGTGATTCTGCCGGAAGCAGGAGATGGTACCGATTATAAAGCAATATTAGACCAGTTAGAAGAGATGGTCTATGTCATAGATGCGGAAAGCTATGAGTTATATTATATGAACTCTGCCGGACAACGAATCAGCGGCGTCAGTGATTATGCCGGCAAGAAATGTTATCAGGTATTAGAGGGCAGGGAAGAACCGTGCCCAGATTGTAATATGGCAAAATTAAAGCATAAGAAGTTTTTGACCAGATATGCAAATAATGAATTCTTAGGAACCCAGATGTTGATGAAGGATAAATTAGTAAACTGGGGCAATAAGGCAGCACGCCTTCAGATAGGTATTGACATGAATACCATCAATATTTCCATGAGCAGGCTGGAAGAACAGTTAGAAGTGGAAAAGGGCATTGTGAAAGCCTTGGAAGAGGCGAAAGAAAAAGAAAATGAAGCTGATATCATCAGTGAACTTCTTCATCATACCGGGGAATTTTATCAGGCAGACCGCTGCTATATCTTTTTATATTCCAAAGAGGCAGATAGCTGGAGCAATGTCTGTGAGTGGTGTGAAAATGAGATTCAGAGCCAGCAGCTTTACCTCGCATCAGTACCGGGTGACCGGGTAAAACTGGTGATTGGCAGTCTGAAGGAAGACAGACCGGTTATTATCAAAGATGTGGATATGTATCGGGAGTCAGCACCGGATTTGTGGAAAATATTAGTGCATCAGGAAATACGCAGGCTGATGCTTCTTCCATTGTTAAATGAAGGTCATTTATTTGGATTTATTGGTGTGGATAATCCGAAATACCGCCCAAATGATAAGACTTTTCTTGCCAGAATACGTCCTTTTATTTCAAATATACTGATTCGTGACGGAATGATGGATGTAAAGAGTGAAATGATAGCCCGTATGACGGGTATGCTGAAGGAAGAAAATATATTACAGTCTGTAAAACTGGGACTGTGGACGCTGGAACTGGATACGGTCAATGGAAAGAACCGTCTGTATGTGGATAAGAGCATGCGCAGCATTCTGGGCATAGACGACATTATGAACAGCGAGGAATATTTCAGGTTCTGGTATGATAACATCAGTGATGGTTATTACGATTATGTACAGAATGCATTACATGATATTATTACAACCGGAAAGATTATTGAGATGGAATATACCTGGAATCATCCGGAACGTGGAAAAGTGACAGTACGCTGTGTTGGAGTGCTTGGTCATCAGGAAAATGGTGTCTATACATTAAAAGGATATCATCGTATCAATAATGATATGATTCGGAAAAAATTTTTAAAGAGTCAGGAATATGAACGTATGGAGTATAATGAGAAGAAACATACCATTTATTTCCATACAAATCGTTCTATGTTAAAGGGAAATCAGCTAAAAGAGGTTGGATTTCCGGAAAGCTGGGAGGATGGAATGGTACATCCCCATTTCCGGGATGTATTTCATGCAGCGTTTACCGGTGTAGAATATAGAAAAGAGGATCAGGTATTAGAAATTCTTTTAAAAAACAAGCAGGATGAGTTTGAATGGTTCCGTCTGGATATCTGTAAAATCGGAGACCAGAAACAGGATGAAAATTTGAGGATAGTTACTATTTATCAGATTGAAGATCATCAGAATATCCAGTTAAAATATTTACAGAGAGAGGACTTTTATCAGGCAATGCTGTCGGAGACCGTGGCATATGCTGAGGTAGACCTGAGTAATGGTAAGATTCAAAGCAGTGGTGGACTCTGGAAAGATTACGTAGCAGAGGGCGAGCGGGAAGCATTAAATTATATGAAGGTTTTCAACCGTCATATTGATGAACTGGTATTAGAGGAAGACCAGTTTGGATGCTATGATGTATTAGAGCAGGAAAAGATGGTTTATAATTATAACAGTGGAACGGCTACTGTGAATTATCAGCTTCGCAGAAGGATGGCAAGAGGAAGTTACCACTGGATGGAGCTTACCGTACATGTATTTCAGGAGCAGGTAACAGAAAATATGTATGCACTGCTGTATCTTAAGGATATAGATGGACAGAAACGCCGTCAGCAGGAACAGGAGCGTGCAGCCAATACCGATCCGTTGACGAACGTACTGAACCGGCGGATATTTGAACAATATACCAGCCATTATGTATTAGAAGAAGCAAAGAAAGGGGAAGTGTGTGCACTTCTTATATTGGATATTGATAATTTTAAACAGATTAACGATACCAAGGGACATCCATATGGAGATAAAGTATTGCGTACTTTTGTGGATACCATTCATGAAAGCTTCCGCTGTACCGATTATATAGGAAGACTTGGTGGGGATGAATTTGTAGTATTGTTTAAAGGATTTGGCTCAAAGAAAACATTGGATAAGAGACTGGCACGGATGCAGGAACAGCTGCGGGAGAAGCTTCCGACTCCGGTATCCTGCAGTGTTGGAATCACCCTGATTAGAAAAGACAGCTATAACTATGAAGACAGTATCAGGCAGGCAGATAAAGCTTTGTATACAGCGAAGCATAAAGGAAAGGATACCTGTTGTTACTGGGAAGAGTCAGAAAAATAGGCATTGACGGAGACAAAAGGTATATGTTATGATGATGGCGTATCAGGGAGTAGTTCGCACCGGATAGCCGGTGTTGTATTTTTCGTCATCACGTTATCTGAAGAGGGATAACCGGAATATACACTGCAGAGGAACGAGACTTTTACCGTATTATTTTGATGCGGTAAAAGTGCTCGTTCCTTTTTTGCTTTACAGGAAATTGCTTTCCTGTAAAGTAAAAAACGCTCCGCGAGGATGCACACTGCGGCGTATAAGGTAGATGCCGCAAGCGACCGCCGCAGGCGCGGGAATGTGCCAAGGCACATTCTTTGTTGCGCATGGTTGATACCCGGTAACATAAAAAGCAGGAGGTTAAGCGTATATGAAAGCATATTGGAATTGTACGAAAGAGCAGTTGGAAGAAATGTTTGGCTTTCGGGAAAAAGGATTAACAGAAGAAGAAGTAGAAAGAATACGAAAAGAGACAGGCGAGAACCGGCTGAGCGAGGGCAGACATAAGAGTCTGCTGCAGGTGTTTTTAAGTCAGTTTTGTGACTTGATGGTCATAATCCTGATTATTGCAGCAATTATTTCCATGTTTTCCGGAAATGTTGAGAGCACTATCGTAATTTTTCTGGTATTACTTATGAATGCTGTTCTTGGTACGATACAGTATAGGAAGGCAGAAAAATCACTGGATAGTTTGAAGGATTTGGCGGCACCAGCGGCCCGGGTTATCCGGGATGGAAAACGTCAGGAGATTGCATCCAAAGAGATTGTGCCCGGGGATTATGTAATCTTAGAAGCAGGGGACATGATTGTGGCAGACGGAAGAATTCTTCGCAATTATTCCCTGCAGGTCAATGAAGGCTCACTGACGGGAGAGTCTGTCAATGTAGAAAAGAATGAAGAAGTATTGCCGGAAGAAGTACCGTTGGCAGACCGGAAAAATATGGTATTTTCCGGAAGCTTTGTAACATATGGAAGAGCGGAGGTACTTGTAACAGCAACAGGAATGGAAACGGAATTAGGAAAGATTGCCGGGTTGATGAATCAGACGAAGGAGCGGAAGACTCCGCTTCAGATAAGTCTTGATTCTTTCAGCAAAAAGCTGGCAATACTGATTATGGCAATCTGTGCACTGGTCTTTTGTCTTGGCATTTACCGGAAGATGCCGGTCATTGATGCCATGATGTTTGCTGTTGCACTGGCAGTAGCGGCAATACCGGAAGCATTAGGCTCCATTGTTACAATTGTGCAGGCAATGGGAAGCAGGAGAATGGCAAAGGAGCACGCCATTGTCAAAGAATTAAAAGCTGTGGAAAGCTTAGGCTGTGTATCGGTAATCTGCTCCGATAAGACGGGAACACTGACACAGAATAAGATGCATGTGGAAGAGGTTTATCTGAATGGTATGACTTGTAAACCGGATGAGATGACCTTGGAGTCCAGCCTGCAAAGGCTTTTTTTATACAATGCTATTTTAAATAATGATGCCAGCATAACGGATGGAAAAGTACTGGGAGATCCGACAGAATCTGCCCTGTTGGAAATGTTCCACGAAGTCCGCCTGAATCAGGACAGAACGGAAAATGTAGGGCAGCTTACCATACAGGAAGAAACGATTCGAAATATGATTCCGAGATTAGAAGAAATTCCATTTGATTCTGAACGGAAATGCATGAGCAGTAAATACCGGCTGCATGGCGAAGAAGAAATTATTTTTACAAAAGGAGCAGTAGATGTCCTTTTAAACCGTTGCATAAATGTGGCATATGAAGAAGAGATAAGACCGATGGATAATGTAGAAATCGCAAAAATCCAGAAGCAGAATCAGCATTTTTCTGAAAAGGGACTCAGGGTACTGGCATTTGCATGTAAGAAGTCCGGGGGAGAACTGACGGTGGAAAATGAAAATGGACTTACCTTTTTAGGATTAGCTGCCATGGCAGACCCGCCAAGGGAAGAATCCATACAGGCAGTAGCAGATGCGAAGCGGGCGGGAATCCGCACCGTAATGATTACCGGAGATCACAAAATCACAGCCGTTGCGATTGCAAAGCGTATTGGAATCTATGAAGAGGGGGATCTGGCATTAACCGGAACAGAGCTGGATGCCTGCCCGGAAAAAGAACTGGAAGAAAAGATTGATAAAATATCTGTTTATGCGAGAGTGTCACCGGAGCATAAGATACGGATTGTAAAAGCCTGGCAGAAGAGGGGCAATATCGTTTCCATGACCGGAGATGGTGTAAATGATGCACCGGCATTAAAGCAGGCAGACATCGGAGTAGCCATGGGAATAACCGGAACGGAAGTGGCAAAGGATGCGGCAGCCATGATATTAACAGATGATAACTTTGCTACGATTATTAAAGCAGTAACGAACGGAAGAAACATTTACCGCAATATAAAAAATGCTATTTTATTTTTACTTTCCGGCAACATGGCAGGAATTTTATCTGTATTGTATACATCCCTTTTGGGGCTTCCGGTTCCATTTGCTCCGGTGCATTTACTGTTTATTAACCTGCTGACAGATTCCCTTCCGGCAATTGCCATTGGCGTGGAACCGCAGGATGAAAGTTTATTGGAAGAAAAACCAAGGCAGGCATCGGAAGGAATTTTATCTGGAGAGACATTCCGGCGAATTATGTTGCAGGGCTTATGCATTGCGGCATCCACCATGGCAGCATTTTATATTGGCAATGGAAAAGGTGCAGCAATGGCATCCACTATGGCATTTGCAACACTGACATTGGCGCGTCTTTTCCATGGATTTAACTGTCGTGGAAACAAGACCATTTTTGCATTGGGCTTTACCGGAAATTCATACAGTATCCTTGCATTTGTGTTTGGAAGCGTGCTGCTGGGACTGGTGCTTTTTGTACCGCCGCTGCGGGGGTTATTTTCAGTAGAATCATTGTCTGGTCCTGCTGTGATTGAGATTATTCTGCTGGCAGCACTTCCGACCGTTGTCATCCAGATGGTCAGAGGAGTGAGAGAGTTAAAAAAATAAGCCAAATTTGCGCCGGTTGCCAGCCGAAATCAAACACAATATCGAAATTCTTATGTGCCCTTGCAGATTCCAGTTCGCATCCGCTTCCGACGGACAGATGGGGTGAGCAGTCAAAGCAGCGGAAAGACAATTTATTATCAGAAAAAACACTTTCAAGAACGATAACGCATTTCATCAAAAACTTCTTCCCGGACACCGGCGCAAATTCATGCTTGTATTTTTCTCTCTGTCCTTAGCCCATCTGGCTGCATCAACTCTTGACGGAAGCTGTCCTGCGACATATACTAAGCTTAATCACAGGGTAAGGAATGAGACAGATGTATCGGAAAAAGATAATCAGGCATTTGGCACTGCTGTGGAGCATCCTGTTTCTGGTAGCCATTGCAGGCGCATCCACCAGAACAGAACAGGTTTCTCCGGCAGAGAAAGAAGCCTTTGCAGTAAATTACATAGAATTAAAGAATGCACGTCTTTTAGATACTCCGGATAAGATGTTATCCAGAGAGGAGCAGATGCAGAATACAGGCATTGCGGCATTGACACTAGGCTGCAGCGGTAGACTGGCGAACCATAGGAGAAATATTGGAATGATGTTCTGGCTGCTGTTGGTGGTACTGCCACAGCTTTTTATGGGACGCATTCAGAGGAACCGGAAGAAGCATGGCGATAATGTACTAAGGAGCCTGATGTTAGCAAGGTTTGAGCGGAAGGCGGACGGAAAGAAGGAAGCATTGGCACCCGCATATTAAATACATAAAATAATAATATGCGAGGTGTAAGAAATGAATATTTTTATCTGGATTATGATAATCTTAGGTGGTGGAGTAGGAATTCTTTCCTGTGCTTATCTGGTACTGGCAATGCCGGTACTTCTGGTATGGAAGATTTGCCGGAAGGTAAAATATCACATTGGATTATTTGATTAGAAGATAAAGAAAAGAGGATTCTGGAATCTGGCAGCAGGTCAGAAAACAGAGTCCTTTTTGTTATGCATTTTCTAAAATTTTTATGAAAACCATGATATTTTTCGAAAGTGAGATGTAAAAATGTTCAAAATAAGGTAATATAAAAAACAGAGTGAGAAAGAAAAAGTAAAATAGAAAAATAAAAAATGGAAAACGAGAGAATATCATATGCTTCAGATTCAACACATTTATAAGGAATATAAGACCGGAAGTCTGGTGCAGAAGGCACTGGATGATGTCAGCTTAAATTTAAGGGATAATGAGTTCGTGGCAATCCTCGGGCCGAGTGGTTCGGGAAAGACCACATTGCTTAATATAATTGGAGGACTCGACCGTTATGATAGCGGAGATTTGATTATCAATGGAATATCCACGAAGAAATACAAGGACAGGGATTGGGATTCTTACCGGAACCATACCATTGGTTTTGTGTTTCAAAGTTATAATCTGATTCCCCATCAGACGGTGCTTGCAAATGTGGAACTGGCATTGACCATTTCCGGTATCGGTAAGGCAGAGCGGAAGAAACGAGCCGTTGCGGCATTAGAGCAGGTGGGACTGGGAAACCAGTTACACAAGAAGCCAAGCCAGATGTCCGGTGGACAGATGCAGCGTGTAGCCATTGCAAGAGCTTTGGTCAATGACCCGGATATTCTGCTGGCAGATGAACCGACGGGAGCATTAGACAGTGACACCAGTGTGCAGGTCATGGATTTGCTGAAGGAAGTGGCAAAAGACCGGCTGGTAGTTATGGTAACCCATAACCCGGAATTAGCAGAGCAGTATGCTACCAGAATTGTTAGATTAAGTGATGGAAAAATTCGTGCTGACTCCAATCCTTATGAAGTGGATGAAGAAATGTTGAAGGAACCGGAGCATAAAAACATGGGAAAATCCTCCATGTCATTTCTTACGGCATTGTCCTTAAGCTTTAATAATTTAAAAACGAAAAAGGCAAGAACCCTGCTGACTTCTTTTGCAGGCTCTATTGGAATTATCGGCATTGCACTGATATTATCTCTTTCTACCGGTGTAAATAAATACATCAAAAATGTAGAGGAAGAGACCTTATCCGAATATCCGCTGCAGATTCAGAGTACGGGATTCAGTCTGGCATCCATGAGTCTTGGAATGGCAGATTCTGAAAAGAATACGGAAAGTGATGACGGAAATGCCAAAACAGATAAAGAAAATTCCGGGGATAAAGTAAAAGTCATTAAGATGGTAACCAATATGTTTTCCACGATGGCATCTAATGACCTGGAGGCTTTGAAAAAGTATCTTGATGAAGGAGACAGTGGAATTGAGCAGTATACTACAGCGGTGGAGTATACTTATAATATCAGTCCGCAGATTTTTAAGGAAAATGAAGACGGGATACGTCAGGTAAATCCGGACAAATCTTTTGATGCAGTAGGTCTTGGATCTTCATCTGGTTCCAATAGTCTGATGTCATCCATGATGAGCACGGATGTTTTTTATGAGATGCCGGAAAACAGTAAGTTATATGAAAAGCAGTATGATATTAAGGAAGGACGCTGGCCGGAAAATTATAATGAGTGTGTGGTGGTGCTTACTTCCAATGGCGGAATTAGTGACTTTTTACTGTATACATTAGGTCTTCGTGACCCGCTGGAATTAGATGAAATGATACAGCAGTTTGCCAGTGAGGAAAATATCGAGACGCCATCTGATTTTGGAACTTATACTTATAAAGATCTGGTAGGAATCCGGTTTAAGCTGGTGAACAGTGCGGATTATTATACTTATGATGAAGAGTATCAGGTCTGGAAGGATAAGTCGGATAATGAAGACTTTATGAAACAACTGGTGGCAGACGGAGAAGAGCTTACGATTGTAGGTGTGGTGCAGCCGGCAGAAGGAAGTAATGCCGCATCCTTAAATGCAGGAATTGCATATCCAAAATCTCTGACAAAGCATGTGGCAGAGGAATCGGCAAAGAGTGAGATAGTAAAACAGCAGCTTGCAAATCCATCCGTAAATGTCTTTACCAATGAAGCGTTTGGTGAGGTAGATAAGGAAAACGGATTTGATATGCAGTCATTGTTTACCGTAGACAGTGAAGCATTGGAAAAAGCATTTTCCTTTGATGAAAGTGCCTTAAGCGGGTTGGAAAATTCTATGGGGGATATGGGAAGTGCCGATTTGTCCGGAGCATTTTCCATGGATGCTTCTTCCATGGGTCAGTCAATTTCTGCGGAAGAAATGCAGACAATTGCAGGCAGTCTCTTAGAGGGCTACCAGCAGTATGCAAAGGATAATCCGCAGGCAGATTATTCGAATCTGTCCCAGTATTTTATGAACTATTTAAATACGGAAGAAGCCCGGAAAATTTTATCCGATAATATCAAAGAGATTATTACAGCAAATGGCATGGTAACTATTACACCGGAGCAGATACAGAGCCTCATCCAGCAGATTATGGGTGGATATCAGCAGTATGTCATAGACCATGGTTATACCGACCCGGAGAAATTTGATGAGTACTTAGCAGAATATTTGCAGACAGAGGAAGCCCAGGGAATCATAACAGCGTGGGCATCTGAGATATTTACAGGTAGTGGAAATATTGAGATTACGCAGGAGCAGATGCAGAAATTGTCTTCTGAATTATTTGCAGGTTATCAGACTTATGCACAGAATAATGGATTACCTGACCCGGCAAAATTGGGAGATTCTTTTGCAGCATATCTGAATACAGCAGATGGTCAGCAGAGAATTGCAGCCGGACTTTCGAATGTTATGAATGTGGATGCAGTACAGCAGCAGATGATGACGGCAATACAGCAGTATATGCAGCAGGCAATGACACAGATGGGAAACAAGCTGCAAGGTGCCATGGCATCCGGCATGCAGGTGGATGAAGAAGCATTTTTAAATGCATTTCAGATTAATATGAATGAGGATGAGCTGACAGAGCTTTTGATGTCTATGGGTTCTGCAACCGGAACAACCTATGAGAATAACTTAAAGAAATTAGGCTATGTGGATTTTGCAGTGCCAAGCGGAATTAATATTTATCCGAAAGATTTTGAAAGCAAGGAGCATGTGGTAGAAATTTTAGATGCATACAATAACCGCATGGAAAAGGAAGGCAGGGACGAGCAGGTGATAACCTATACCGATATGGTAGGAACGCTGATGTCTTCCGTAACCGATATTGTGGATATTATCACATATGTACTGATTGCATTTGTGGCAATTTCGCTGGTGGTATCTTCAATTATGATTGGTGTCATTACTTATATCAGTGTGCTAGAGCGAAGAAAAGAAATCGGAATCCTAAGAGCCATCGGAGCATCGAAGCGGAACGTTTCCCAGGTATTTAATGCAGAGACCTTTATTATCGGACTGTGTGCCGGACTGATTGGAATCGGATTTACACTGCTTCTGATTATTCCGGTCAATGCGATTATCCATAATCTTGCAAATACAACCGATGTAAGTGCGGTGCTTCCGGTAGTTCCGGCACTGGTGCTGATTTTACTCAGTATCCTTTTGACACTTCTGGGTGGTCTGCTCCCATCAAAGAAAGCATCGAAGAGTGACCCGGTAACAGCACTCCGGACAGAATAATGAGATTGACATTTTTTGAAAAACATTTATAATAAGTAGCAAAGCTACCTAAAAGGAGTGAAATTATGGCAGTGAAGATGCCGCTTGGACTTCGGATTGCAATTATAGACCGGGCATTCCGTCGCAAAATGGATGAATGGGCAGAAGAAATCGGAATTACTGCCGTTCAGCTTCGGGTATTAGGCGAAGTCAGTCTGATGGAAGATAATGGAGTGGAAGAAGTAAATCAGAAGGACTTAGAACATATCGAGCAGGTGACACATCCGACAATGACGGGAATTATAAAAAGGCTTGAGGCAAAAGGATTTTTAATCTGTGCACCAAGTGAGAATGACCGGCGTTATAAGAAAATATCCTGTACGGAGAAATCCCGTGGAATTCATAAGGAGATTGCGAAGAAGGAAGCACTGGTTGTAAAAGATATGTGTAAGGATTTTACACCGGAGCAGAAGGAAGCATTTCTGCAAATGACAGAGATGATGTTACAGAATATTTCCTAAGCATAAAATAAAAGTGAAATCGGAAGAGGAGGAAGTTACCGTGTAAATTTTCTTTTCTGATTTCACTTTCGTTTTGAACTAATAGGTAGCTTTGCGACTTAATAAAAAATGGAGGTAATGATTATGCCAATGCATAAGAGAGAAAGTTTGATTTATACGGTGTTAATGTGTTTTACCATGGTGTTATGGATGAGTATGTATAATGTAGCACTGCATATGGGAACACTGAATATGGAAGTAATAAGAGAAGGCTGGCTGGGATTCCCGCTGGCATATGTATGCGCAATGTGTCTGGATTGGTTTCTGGTATCTAAAATTGCAAAGGGATTTGCATTTCGTTTTCTGGTAAAACCGGAAAGCAGCACAATGAAAAAAGTGATTGCAGTTTCCTGCTGTATGGTAGTTCCGATGGTAATTTTCATGTCCTTATACGGTGGACTGGAAGCCTGCGTAAAAAGCGGAGCATGGAATATGCTTCCGATTATCTGGCTTACCAATATTCCAAAGAATTTTATTATGGCACTGCCGTTTCAGCTTCTGATTGCAGGTCCGTTGGTAAGAAAGATTTTTCGGACAGCATTTCCGGTTGGAACCGTATTATTAGAAGCAGAAAGTGGAAATCCTGTATGAGAATTCCTCTTGTAAAATCCAAACATATGTGCTAATATAAAACAAGAACAAATGTTCTTGAAAGGCATTGATATGAATGGAAATAAAATCTATTTATGTATTGATTTAAAATCTTTTTATGCATCGGTGGAGTGCGTGGAACGGGGATGGGATCCGCTGACTGCCAGGCTGGTGGTCGCAGCCCCGGAACGCTCAGAGAAAACCATCTGTCTTGCCGTATCACCGGCGTTAAAGCAGATGGGAGTTCCCAACCGGTGTCGTGTCTTTCAGATTCCCAAAGAAATTCCATATAAGATGGCACCACCCCGTATGCAGCTATATATTGATTATGCAGCGGAAATCTATGGCGTATATCTAAAATATATTGCAAAAGAAGATATTCAGGTCTATTCCATTGATGAAGCATTTTTGGATGTGACGGATTATCTGCATCTCTACCAGATGACAGCAGTGGAACTGGGCAGAAAAATTATGCAGGATATCTTAGACACCACGAAGATTCCGGCTGCCTGTGGTGTAGGAACCAATCTCTATTTAGCGAAGGTTGCTTTAGATATTATGGCAAAGCATGAGACAGACCGGATTGCCTATCTGGATGAAGCGCGCTACCGGGAGAAGCTCTGGAAACATAAACCGCTGACTGATTTCTGGCGGGTAGGGCGTGGAACGGTAGAGCGTCTATCGAATATGGGCATCTGCACAATGGAAGAGATTGCCCATGCCAGAGAGTCTTTACTATATAAGGCTTTTGGCATAGATGCAGAGCTGTTAATTGATCACGCATGGGGAAGAGAACCGGTAACAATCGCGGACATCAAGGCATATCGGCCGAAGAATACATCCTTTTCCAGCGGTCAGGTGCTGCCGCGGGATTATGAGTATGAGGAAGGTGTGCTGGTGGTAAAAGAGATGGCAGATTTATTGTGCCTTGACCTGGTAGACCAGTGCCTTGTAACATCCCATATCAGTCTGGTAATCGGTTACAGCAATCAGAAATGCTTTGAACCGGCGAAGGGAAGCACAACGCTGCGCAGTGCAACCAGCTCCAACCGCCGGCTGCTGTCTTATGTAGAGCAGCTTTATCGGAGAATTGTAAGACCGGGAGCATATATCCGGCGGATTACATTGACTTATACCGGCGTAATGACAGAAGATTATCAGCAATTTGATTTGTTTTCAAATCCGGAAGAGACAGAGAAGGATGTGAAGGCACAGCGTGCAGCAATCTCCATCAAGCAGCGCTACGGCAGGAATGCTATTTTAAAGGGAATGAATTTGGAAGAGAGTGCAACGACAATAGAACGAAACGGTCAGATTGGAGGGCATAAGAGTGGCGTATAGAAGAGACACCATGGGAGCCGGACAGCAGGAAAACGCATCCGGCTGGAATGAGAGAGAGAATCTGAGAAGAGAGAAAATGGACATCGAAGACCGTGCCAAGCAGTTTATGCCCTTCGATGCCCTGAAGGGCTTTAAGGAAGCACTGCGGAAGAAGGAAAAAGAGAAAGGGTATTGATTTTTTTGACAAAATGATATAAATATATATCTGTAGCATTGTATAGATACAGGGAGTAGATTCCACAAAACAGCTAGGAAGCTGAATCGGAATGCTGAGGGAGGAAAAGAAAGAATGATTCGAATCATGCTTGTAGAAAGTGATAAACTTTTGTGCAAGGAATATGCATTAGAAATAGCCCGGGATGAAGAATTTGCATTGGTAGCGGTAACGGGGCGGCAGAGTGATGCAATCAATATTCTGACAGAACAGGAAGTAGATGCAGTAATTGTAAATTTGGAGTTAGAAGAAGGTGACGGAATCCATCTCATTATAGAGATGAAACGGAAGTTAAAGAAACATCCGGAAATTATCGTAACAACAAATTATGGTTCGGAGCATTTTCTGCATAGCATCAATAAGTTAGATATAGATTTGGTTTATAAGAAAAATAACGAATTATTTTCACCAAAGAAAATTATTGAAATAATTAAGCTGACCGCACCAACGACTGCAGATGGAGAAAGCGAATATCATAATGGAAGAAAGGTAATCTATACGGAACAGGAAGAAACCGAAATTCAGTATGTACTGGCATGGGGTGAACTGATAAAAAGCGGTTTTGAGCCGGACCGAAAAGGAACCAAATATCTTGCAAGAGCAATTGGGATTCTGTTGGCTGTTCCCAATGGTACGTCAATCCAGATAACGAATGATGTTTATCCGCAGGTTGCACAAGTATATCAGACATCAGTAAGTGGTGTGGAAAAATCAATTCGAAACGTAATAGAACGGGTATGGTCAAGGCCAGATAAGGGGATATCATACCTCAAGAATCCAGAATGGAGAGGCTCAATACAGAACAAACCATCGAATACAGAGTATATTCAGTGTGTGGTCAGACGATTGAGGAATGTTTTACATTAAATAAATACTTACAAGATAGAAGAAATTTGAATTTCTAAGGAGATTCAGATTTCTTTTTTTACTTTACAGGAAATTGCTTTCCTGTAAAGTAAAAAACGCTCCGCGAGG